>ENA-UAOT01000130-UAOT01000130.1-human-gut-metagenome-genome-assembly--contig:-NODE-130-length-38307-cov-7.568179_pt1 | contig 38307 bp, 27 predicted proteins | sample MGYA00243475_ERZ654567 | MGnify/ENA primary metagenome ERZ654567 (study PRJEB26926, sample SAMN06164482) | human gut metagenome | biome: ENVO:00009003; feature: ENVO:2100002; material: ENVO:00002003... | reverse complement strand
AGTATCTAAGACGAAGTCAAAGATTACGAATAAGCCGAGTGCAAAAGCAAATTTTATTTGCATTTTGCCGAGGCGAAGTATCTAAGACGAAGTCAAAGATTACGAATAAGCCGAGTGCAAAAGCAAATTTTATTTGCATTTTGCCGAGGCGAAGTATCTAAGACGAAGTCAAAGATTACGAATAAGCCGAGTGCAAAAGCAAATTTTATTTGCATTTTGCCGAGGCGGAGTATCTAAAACAAAATAAAAGACAGCGACACGATCCGGAATCACGGATACGAAATTCGAAAAATCTGTTCCGACATCAGGTTCGACATCTCTTTCAGAACCAGCGACACGAATTCCCACGATCCCGCATCCCCCGAAAACCCGGTCAGACACAGAGGCAAATCCGATGTACGGAACCGACTCACGGCAACACGCCGTAACCTATTGTTTCACAACGATTAAAAAAATCCATTCGACGCCTTTTTCCGCTTCGTTCGAAACGATCACCGGGGCAGAAATTATTTATTAAAAATTTTTGCACAAAATTTGGAAATTCAAATTTGTTCACTATATTTGTTATTCGAATAACAATACGGCCCTTCTCCGAAGAAAAACGGAGCGAGCCCAAAGGAAGGGAAATAACCATTAAAAATTCAATACAATGGCCAAATCATTAAAAATCAGAGATCTTACGTTGCGTGACGGCCAACAGTCGTCTTTCGCTACACGAATGAACCAGGCCCAAATCGACCGCTGCCTTCCTTTCTACAAGGATGCGAACTTTTACGCCATGGAAGTTTGGGGCGGCGCAGTGCCCGACTCGGTAATGCGCTACCTGAATGAAAATCCCTGGACCCGCCTGGAAACCATTCACAAGGCAATCGGAAACGTATCGAAGCTCACGGCCCTTTCGCGCGGCCGCAACCTCTTCGGTTACGCCCCCTATACGGACGAGATCATCGACGGCTTCTGCCGTAATTCGATTCAGAGCGGCTTGGGCATCATGCGTATCTTCGATGCCCTGAACGACGTGAACAACGTCAAATCGACCGTAAAATACGTGAAGCAATACGGCGGTATCGCCGATTGTGCTGTGTGCTATACGGTAGATCCGAAATATCCGGAAATCGGGTTCTTCGGCAAATTGATGGGCAAGAAGAACCCGAAGCCGGTATTTACGGACGAATACTTCCTCTCGAAAGCCAAGCAAATGGAGGCGCTGGGAGCCGATATGATCACGATCAAGGATATGTCGGGTCTGATCCCGCCCCACCGCGTGAGCAAACTGGTGAAACTCTTCAAGCAGAATCTGAATGTCCCCATCGATTTCCACACCCACTGCACCCCGGGCTACGGTCTGGCATCGGTGCTGGCGGCGATCGTCGCAGGAGTCGATATCGTCGATACCAACTGCTGGTACTTCAGCGGCGGTACGGGAGCGCCGGCTATCGAGTTGATCTACGTCTTCTGCAAGAAACTGGGGATCGACACGGGTGTCAACATGGAAGCCGTTGCCAAGATCAACACCCAGCTCAAGGAGATCCGCAAAGAGCTCGAAATTTCGGTCTTCGGCAAAGAGAAGCCTATGCCGAAGCCTTTCAATCCGCTCACCGACGAACTTCCGAAGGAGATCGACGCCGAATTCGACCGTGCGATCAAAGCAGCGCAGGCGGACGACGAAGAGACGCTGCTCGACGCCTGCCACAAGATCGAGGCCCATTTCGGATTCCCGGCACCGAACGAACTGGTCAAGAAGGCCGAAATCCCGGGCGGCATGTACTCCAACATGGTGGCACAGCTCCAGCAGCTCAAGGCCGAGGAGATTCTGCCCCGCGCCATGGAGTTGATCCCGACTGTACGTCTGGCCGCAGGTCTGCCGCCGCTGGTGACCCCTACCTCGCAGATCGTGGGTGCCCAGGCCGTAAGCTGCGCATTGGACGAAAAGGCCGGACGGCCGATGTACACGACCAAGAGTTCGCAATTCGTTGCTCTCGTAAAGGGCGAATACGGTGAAACGCCGGTGAAGATCGACCCCGAATTCCGGTTCAAGATCTGCGGTGTACGCGAAGAGATTCCCTACGATACGTCGAAATACCAGATGCAGCCCAATCCCGAACTGCCCGAAGCAGGAGGCGTAAAGCTCGCTGCCAATGAAAAAGAGGTGCTTCTGCTCGAGCTCTTCCCGATGGTTGCCAAGACATTCCTCACCGACCAGAAGAAGAAAGCCTACGAAGCGACGGCAGCCAAAGACACTCCGAAAACTGCCGCCCGGAGCGAACACAAGGTCGAAGCCAAAGCCATCACGGGCCACAAGGTGACCGCTCCCCTGCCGGGCAAGATCATCGCCCTGAAGGTGAAGGTCGGCGACAAGGTAAAAGCCGGACAGGAAGTGGTTATCCTCGAAGCGATGAAGATGGAAAACTCGATCACCAGCGACGTGGCGGGTACGATCAAGCAGATTCTCGTACAGGAAGGCGACAACGTCGCAACCGATGCCATCCTGGTGGAAGTGGAAGAATAGCTCCTTTCCGGAAATATCATCCGACCGGTCCCGAAAAATCAACGGGACCGGTTTTTCTTTTTGCAAATAAATAGTATCTTTGATTTCTTCGCCTCGGCAAAATGCAAATAAAATTTGCTTTTGCACTCGGCTTATTCGTATCTTTGTATATTATCGTATTGCATTTGCCACAATTAACCTTAAAAATCAACGTATATGTCTTTTTTCAAAGAATTTCGGGAATTTGCCCTCAAGGGCAACGTAATGGACATGGCTGTCGGCGTAATCATCGGCGGTGCGTTCGGAAAAATCGTTTCATCGCTAGTCAACGACATCCTGATGCCGCCCATCGGCGCCCTCATCGGCAATACGGACTTCTCGTCGCTGCGGCTCGACATCAGCAAGGTGCGCGACCTCTCCTCGAAAGCGACACACGTAGTGACCGACGCAATCGGGTCGGGTACGGCGGAGAGTGTTCCTGCGGAACCGATCTGGTGGAATTACGGCGCATTCATCCAACAGTGCGTGGATTTCGCTATCCTGGCCTTCTGCGTCTTTCTGATGGTCAAGATGATGAACAAGCTGATGAAGAAAAAACAGGAAGCCGCGCCGGCACCGGTGCCGGAACCGTCCAAGGAGGAGTTGTTGCTTACGGAGATTCGGGACCTGCTCCGGGAACAAAAAAAATAATCCGTCCGAAAGCGGATCCCATGCGCAAAGTCCGACTCCGATCAAGAGTCGGACTTTCTGTTGCGCGTATAAATCTGAGTGACATACACCGTGAAAATCGGGAACATCATCATTCCCAACGTAGGGAGCAACACCGTCAATATCTTACCGACGGCCGTCACGGCAAAGATATCGGCACCGACAGTCGTAAGGTTCATACTGGCCCACCAGATCGCATCGCCGAAATCGTGCAACGCAGGATTGACTTCGATCTCGTAATCATAAAAAATCAAAGCGGCGAAATAGGTGAACACCAACATCGACAAGACGTAGGAGGTCAGCAATCGCGTAACCCGATTATTGATGATCCAGGTGAAAAGCACATACAGCCCCAGCAAAGCCCGCAAAAGAGGTACGAGTCCCATCAGCATCGCTTCCGCATGCGAAAGTTCGATCCCCATCCAATCGACGATATTCAAATAGGGAACGGAAAGAAGAAAGAAATAGAGATTGCGAAAGAAAAAACGCCAACTGTGGTCAGCCATCCACATCCGGGCAAAGAAATCGGCCAGAAAAACAACACAGACGATCCCTTGCAACAGCAGGTAGTCAGTCGAATAATGCCGCGGGTCCCCCAGGAGAATCTCCCACGAAACGGCCACGAGCAGAGATGCTCCGGCCAGGAGGGACAAGACATTGAGTATCTTGAGCGGCAGAGGTTGAAAGTCGGAAGTCTTCGCTTGCACCATATACGATTCTCATTTTACTTCCCTTTACCCGTCAAAATCAATGCCATACGATTCAACATGCATTTTCAGGACATATTTTTCGGAGAAAGATTTGGTCCGTTCAACTTTTTGGTTTATATTTGCACTCGCTTTGAAACGGAAAGCTATGGCGAGATAGCTCAGCTGGTTAGAGCGCATGATTCATAATCATGAGGTCGAGAGTTCAAGTCTCTCTCTCGCTACAAACGATGAAGAAACCCCACAGTCAGGCAACTCTTGAAGAGTTGCCTGACTTTCTTTTTACCAAGTGAAAGCCTGACAAGTCAAAAATTCCAATTGCAGCGAGCCGTTCAAAAAATTCCCACTTCGAACACAAAAATAAGCGCAGAAGACACAACTTTACAATTTTTGTCCCCTTGTACTTCACCCTATCGCTCCGATTTAGGTACGAGCAAAATCACATCCAGCACATCGCCCGGAGCCGCAGCCTGGTAACGCCACACGAGCCGCCCCGCCTGCTCCTGCACGACCTCGCCGATCGGCTGCCACCGGTTTTCCTCGCGTGCGAATTTCTTATCCAGCGGTCCGGGAATCCACTTGAACACTTCATACCGACCTTCGGCCACATCGGGAAAAACGAACGATACGGAGGCCCCTTTCCGCTCCGCGACCAGATAGGAACCGCCGAAAAACTGACGGTCCTTCGCCGTGCGGCGCAACCATTTGCCCCGCGCCTTCATCCGCTCCGAATCAGCCTGCCGTCGCTCGCTGCCGCCCAAATCGAGCAGGTCGCTCAAGGCCAACAGCGACGCATGTGCCAATTCAGCCAAACTCTCCCGGGAAACCCATTCCCCTGCCGGATCGTTATTATAATAAGTATAGGGCGTTTCGAACGTCACGGCCAGCGTTCTCTCGCCGAAGCGCTGCCAGAACCAACCCTCGGCATACCGGGGAGCAGCTTCCGAAAAACGCTGGTCGATGGGACGGTAATACGGCGTATGGGCGACCGTCAGGGCCGACAGCAGCATCTTGCGTCGATACATTTTTGCAGAGGTCGATTTCGCCGTATGAATCCAGTACGTCACGAACGGCGCACTCTGGGAGTGAAGATTCAACGCTACGTCGAAAGGACGCTCTGTCGAAAGGCTGTCGATCGTGCGTTTCAGGACCCTCACTTCAGGCTGTGTCAGGGAGTCGGGCCGATCCCAGTTGATTTCAAGATTGACACCTTGCGCCGTGGAACGGGAATAACCGCCCCGAACACCGTCAGGATTGGTCTCGGGAACCACGTAGAAAACCGTGCGGCGCAAAATCTCCCGCGAAAGAGGCGCATCGGAAAGCAGTTCGTCGATCATTGCCTCGAGATACCATGCAGCAGGTGCTTCGCTGGTATGCACACGGGAGTGAATCCACACCCGGCGCTTGAGGCTGTCCGGAACAGTGGCATCCGTGAGGATCAGCATTTCGATCGGACGTCCTTCTCCGCTCCGGCCGATCCGCTGACGTCGCACGAAAGGCGAACATGCCCACTCGTCGGCTTTGGCTTTATGTCGGGCATGACTGTAAGGCAGGAAATAAGCGACATAAACCGTGTCGTGCAGGAAATATTTATAGACCGTCTGCGGCAGCGAACATTCGCCTGCATCGAAGCGTAGGTATTCCTCCCCGTCGTACGAATAAAACGGCCGCACCATCTCGGTATTGGGAATATGCAGAAACATCAGCTTTCCCTTCACCCCTTCCAGGCGAAAATGGAACCAGCGGCTGCTGGGCAGAAGGGCCGTATCGACGGGATTGAGGGGGTCAATGCGCGACCGTATTCCGAAGCTCATCACCTCCAGCGAATTTTTCGCGGCATGAAGCATCCGCACCGAATCGATTCGGCGGACCGACCCGATGCTGCCCGTATCGAAATCGGCAGAGATGGTTACCTGCGCCGCAACATTTCCCCAAACGCCCGGTAGTGCGACGGCCAATAGGACAATTTTTATCCACAACGCCTTCATAAACGAAAATTTATGATTTCGGCTCCGAGCCGGGAGCGCCCGTTTCACAACAGCATTTTCCGCAACTCATCGCAGCTCCGCTGCGCTTCGCGGTGACGGAACAGAAAAGTCGAAATACCGAATGTACGGGCGGCTTCGAGATTCACCGGACGGTCGTCGATAAAAAGGGTTTCGGCCGGATCGAGCGAATAACGATCGAGCAGACGACGGTAGATCTCCGGCTCGGGCTTCACGACCTGCTCTTCGCAGGAGATGACCTCCCCGTCGAAACAGCGGTAAACCGGCATCTTGCGCAGGAAGTCGATGAACTCCCGCGACATGTTCGACAGCACATATAACTTATAACCGGCCCGTTTCAGGTCGCCGACCAACGCACGGGTTTCGACGATCTCCTCCTGCCGGTCGATCGCATCCCGAATAAAACGGGCCGTGACCCGCTCATCGCACGCCTTTTCCCGGCTCAATATACGGACGACCTCATCGAGCGTAAGGGTGCCCCGGTCGTAATCCACCCAAAATTCCGGCATTTTCTCCGCATGGATGAACGCGAAGAACTCCATAAATTCCGGCTCCCACTTACGTGGATCGCGCCCGAAAACCACACCTCCCAGATCAAATACGATATTTTTCATACGGCAAAGATAGTGAAAGGTGAGTGCAATCGTGCGGGCTTGCACGCAAAGATTGCCGAACCGCCTCCTATCTTCTGCAAAGATAGTGAAACCCGAGAGAAAACGGGAACTTGTCCATAGTTTTCCGAGACGCAACCTACGTAAAATCGTACAAGGCACGGGCAAATTAAAATATCGCTTCCGAACAAAACAACCTTTTCATCTAATTTTTTAGTAGATTTATTTGTACATCTAAAATTTTAGTACTAAATTTGTAGTAAACCAATAAAAATACAATGAAAACAGACAATACCACCCTCAAAAAACTGACACGCGGCGAAGAAGAGGTCATGCAGATCCTCTGGCAACTGGGCGCAGGTTCCATCAATGATCTCATCGCCGCAATGCAGGAGCCCAAACCGAAATATACGACGGTGGCCACTTTCCTCAAGATCCTTGAAAATAAGGGATACGTCGAGCACGAAGCGGGGGGGGGCAAAAGCTACGAATACCGCCCCATCGTACCGAAAGAGGAATACGCCCACTCGGTCATGTCCGGTCTGCTGAGCTCCTATTTCGACGGTTCGTTGGCCCAAATGGTTTCTTTCTTCTCCCGGCGAGAAGACCTTTCGATACAGGAAGCCGAGCAGATTCTCGACATCATACGCGAAACGAAACGTAAAACCGACAAGCCATGAGAGAGATCATCCGTTACATCCTGGAAGCGCTCATTTGCAGCGGCGTGCTGTACGGCACCTACACACTGCTGTTGAAAAACCGCACCGACTACCTCGCCGCACGGCTATACCTCGTGGGTTCCACCCTGCTGGCTGCACTCATTCCGCTGCTCAGCATCCCCGTATGGCCGGGGCAGGTAATCGTCGCGGCGGCCGGCTCTCCCACCGCAACTGTCGCTACGGATGTACCTGCCGCAGCTTCATTCGACCCGACGCTCGTAGTCTGGATCGTTTACGGATGCGGAGTGTCCTTGCTGCTGAGTTCTATGCTGCGCCAAGCGATCCGCATCCAGCGGCTGCGCAGAAACAGCCCGGCCGAAAGGATCGGCCGCATCGTGGTGGCCCGCCCTTCGGAAGCTATCGCATCGTTCTCCTTCTTCCGCACGATTTATATCAGCCGCTCCGTCGCAGAAAAAGACATTCCGGCGATCTTCGCCCACGAAAAGAGTCACGTCATCCACCGCCATTCGCTCGAACGGATCGTTATGGAGAGCCTGAAAGCCCTGCTGTGGTGGAATCCTTTCGCGTGGCTCGCAGCACGCGCACTTACCGAAGTGGAAGAGTTCGAAGCCGACCGCGACGTACTCGCCGAGGGGCACGACACAGGAAATTATCTGAAAACCATCTTCACGCAGCAGTTCGGTTACAGTCCGGACGTAGCCGACAGTCTGTCCAATTCATTAACCAATTCATTAACAAAAAAACGAATCCAAATGATGACAACGCCTATGAAGAGCAGATACGCTCTGCTCCGCCTGATCGCAATGCTCCCCATCGTCACCGGCCTGCTGGCAGCTTTCGGATTCACCTCCAAAGCGGCAGAAATCCGCATCCAGGACCAATTGCCGTCAGCTTACACCCCGACCGACCCGCCAGCGGAAACCGCGGAAAAAACCGCCTCTCCGGAAGCCGAAGGCGACGACTGGCTACTCGTAGTCAATGGGGAAATCACCGATTTCAAGACGGATCCCGCCACCGGGCTCCGCTCTCTTACACTCGGCAAAGGTACCTACTGCATCGTAGAAACAAAGGATCTCACGCCCGAAATGCGCGAGAAATACGCCGCCTATCTCCCCGGAAAAACCGCCGTCTTTTTTTTCGAAGATGACACGACAGGGAAAGCCCCGGCCGTCCAAATACGGGACGAAACCGCTCCCTCCCCCCGAATTGCCGTCTGCAAAGCCACGCTCGCACGCGAACAGACAGAGCAGATGCCCTCATTCCAGAGCGGAGATATGAAGGCTTTCCACAACTGGGTAAACAGTCAAATCCGTTATCCGGCGGAGGCTTTCAAAAATAATCTCGGCGGGAAAGTCGTAGCACAATTCACTGTCGATCGGGCCGGCAGCGTCGGCGACATAAAGATTTTGCAGTCCCCGGATAAATGCTTCAGCGATGAAGTGACCCGGATACTGGAATCCTCGCCGAAATGGACACCGGGCCGCGACGAAAAAGGTGACGCCGTAAATGTCAGTCTCGTCATTCCCGTCGATTTCCGAATGACCGCAGAAAAGCCTTCGGGAAATTAACAGGACTCTTTACAACCCGCAGGACAAGAATCCCTGAATTGGCCGGAAATTTTCCGATCCATACCCTTGTCAAGCAGCTTCTACCGACAAAAAAGAGGTTACGGTTTACACCGTAACCTCTTTTTACATCAGAATATAGGCCTCTATCAGCTGCCGAAATTATCGTAAAGAATATTCTCGGAAGGCACGCCCAGGCTGTCGAGCATCTTCACCACCGACGAAATCATCATCGGAGGACCGCACATGAGGTAAATATTGTCCTCGGGAGCCTGATGGTTCTTCAGGTAATTCTCATACAGCACGTTGTGCACGAATCCGGGCGTATATTTCACCCCGGCGGCATCCGCTTGGGGATCCGGACGGTCGAGCGCCAGATGGAATTTGAAATTCGGGAACTCCCGCTGGATTTCGAGGAACTCATCCATATACGGCACCTCCTTGAGCGCGCGGGCGCCGTACCAGAACGATACGGGACGCGAAGTCTTCTCGGTCTTGAACAGGTGCATGATGTGGCTACGCATCGGCGCCATACCTGCACCGCCGCCGATGAATACCAGCTCCTGCGTCGCGGGCAGGTTGTCAGGCAGGAAGAACTCGCCGTAAGGACCCGAAATCGTCACCTTGTCGCCCGGTTTGCGGGAGAAGATGTACGACGAGCAGATACCGGGATTCACCTTGGCGAAGGTACCCGTAGCCCGGTCGAACGGAGGCGTGGCGATACGGATGTTGAGCATGATGATATTGCCCTCGGCCGGATGGTTGGCCATCGAATAGGCCCGGAACGTAGGTTCGGGATTCTTGGTCACCAGATCCCACATCTTCATCTTATCCCAATCCTCGCGGTAAGGCTCTTCGATGTCCATGTCGGAGAATTTGATGGCATCGTACTTCGGAATGTCGATCTGGATATAGCCGCCGCTGCGGAACTTGAGGTTCTCGCCCTCGGGCAATTTCACCACGAACTCCTTGAGGAAGGTCGAGATATTGCGGTTCGAGATCACCTCGCACTCCCACTTCTTGACGCCCAGCACCGACTCCGGCACGTGGATCTTGAGATTTTCCTTGACTTTCACCTGACAGCCCAGACGCCAATGCTCCTTGGCCATCTTGCGGTTGATAAAACCCGTTTCGGTCGGCAGCAGTTCGCCGCCGCCCTCCAGCACCTGACATTTGCACATGCCGCACGAACCGCCGCCGCCGCATGCCGACGGCAGGAACACGTTGTTGTTGGCCAGCGTCGAAAGCAGCGTGCCGCCGCTCTCGGCGATGAGCACTTTCTCCCCGCCGTTGATGTCGATGGTGACATCGCCCGAGGTGGTCAGTTTCGCCTTCGCAAAGAGAAGCAACCCCACGAGTGCCAGGGTTATCACCAGAAAGGCAACGATCGCTATGATAATTGTTAACGTCATCTTTTATCTCTTTTTAAAGGATTATTTTAACTGAATACCGGAGAAGATCATAAAGGCGATACCCATCAGACCCGTAATGATGAAGGCGATACCGGGACCCCGGAGTGCAGCGGGAATCTGCGAGTAGGTCGTCTTCTCTCGGATGGCGGCCATCATCACGATCGCCAGCCACCAGCCCAGACCGGAACCCAGACCATAGACGATCGACTGCCAGAGCGAAGTGATCTCCAGGGCATCGACCTTCTGCTGCATGAAGAGCGAGCCGCCCATGATGGCGCAGTTCACGGCGATCAGCGGCAGGAAGATACCCAGCTGGCTGTACAGCGTCGGCGAAAATTTCTCGACGGCCATCTCCACGAGCTGCACGAAAGCCGCGATCGTGGCGATGAAGACGATAAAGGTCAGAAAGCTCAGATCGACACCTTCGACCAAAGCATCGGCCTTGAGAACGTATTCGTACAAAAGATAGTTCAGGGGCACGGTCATCACCATCACGAACGTAACGGCCAGACCCAGGCCGAGGGCCGTCTTGACGCTCTTCGATACGGCGATGTAGGAACACATGCCGAAGAAGAAGGCGAAGACCATGTTGTCGATAAAGATCGACCGGATAAAGATATTCAATGATTCCATACGCTACCCTCCTATTTTTCTTGTAAATCCTTGTTGTGAGAACGATGTACCCAGATGATGCACCCCACGATGATCAGCGCCATCGGCGGGAAGAGCATCAGACCGTTGTTGGAATAGCCGCCACCGTTGGCGATGTACCAGCTTTCGGGAACGATCTGGTAGCCGAGCAGCGTTCCCGAACCGAACAGTTCGCGGAAGAAGGCCACGATCACCAAAATCATACCGTAGCCCAGACCGTTGCCGATACCGTCGAGGAATGCGGGCCAGGGCTTGTTGCCCAGAGCGAATGCCTCCACACGACCCATCACGATACAGTTGGTGATAATCAGACCGACATAGACGGAGAGCTGTTTGGACACTTCATAGACGTATGCCTTCAGTATCTGGTCCACGAGAATCACCAGCGCGGCGATCACGACCAGCTGAACGATAATACGGATACGCGAAGGCACGCCCTTACGCAGGCAAGACATCACCATACTCGAAAAACCGGTCACGACGGCCACCGAGAGGGCCATTACGATCGCCGGCTTCATCTGCACGGTTACCGCCAGGGCCGAGCAGATACCCAGGATCTGCACGATGACGGGATTGTTCGCAGAGAACGGACTGGTCAGGTATTTCAAATTCTTAGCCGAGAAGATCGACTCCTTTTCATTACTCATGGCTCTCGTTTACGTTTTGCTGGTTAGACACTTCCGAACTTGCAGCCTCGTTCGCGGCAGCGGGTGCCGACTGTGCTGCGGCCTGATGCTGACTTTCGAAGTAAGGCAGGTAAGCCGACAGGCAATCGCGGAGCATGGCCGTCACGCCGTCCGAGGTTTTCGTACCGCCCGAAATACCATCTACCTCGTGCTCGGGATCTTTCGCACCGCCCTTGCGCAGGCTGACCGATACGAACTCTCCGTTCTTGAACAGCTTCTTGCCGGCGAAATGCGCCTGGAACTTAGGCGTGGCGATCTCGGCACCGAGGCCCGGGGTTTCGCCCTCGTGGGCCATGACGATACCCGACACGGTATCCATATCCTTTTCGAGCGCCACATACCCCCAGATATCGCCCCAAAGACCCATACCGATCAGCGGAATGACGACGCGACCGTCTTCGGTCTGAAACAGAACAAGACGCTTGGCATCGTAATTATCGCGGATATTCTGGTTGGTGGCGAGCATCGCGAAGACCTCCTTGGAGGGAGTTTCGGTTTTCACGCCGTCGGCATCGAGGACGAAGGATTTGACCTGGTTGTCGAAATCGGCCAGCGCCCGGTCGAACTCCTGCGGATTTTCGTCGGGGCTGTACCCGAGCGACTGGAGAATATTGCTCTTCTTCTCCTGCAACTCGTTCTCCGCCTGACGCTTTTGCAACGAGAGCGAAGCCACGGCCAGCAGAGTCGCCACGATGACGACCATGACCGTAGAATAGACGATGATATAAGTGTTGCTGTTGGGATTGTGCATCCAGCCCTTTTTCTGGCCGGACCGATCCTCCGTAAATGCCGACGAGGAAGCCTGGCAGACGGGGCAGGTATCGGGTGCGGAGTTACCTTCGTGGACATGTCCGCAAATGCTGCATACGAATTTTTTCTTTGCCATATCTCCCCTATTTTACCAATTTAACACGTTTCTTCCGGCGCGAGATGCTGGACTCGACCACGCAGTAGTCCACCAGCGGAGCCAATGCGTTCATAAAGAGGATCGCAAGCATCATACCTTCGGGATAGGCCGGATTGACCACACGGATCAACACGGCGAGCGCACCGGTGAGGAATCCGACGATATACTGGCCCGTACGGGTCTGGGCCGACGTGACGGGATCGGTGGCCATGAACACGGCGCCGAAAGCGAAACCGCCGACGATCAGATGCTCCCAAGCGGGGTAGGTCGTCACGCCGAGTGCCTGGAAAAAGTATCCCATTGCCAGGCCACCGATAAAGACGAACGACATCGTGCGCCACGAAGCGACGCCCGTAAAGAGCAGAATCGCTGCGCCGATCAGAATCGCCAGCGTCGAGGTTTCGCCCACGCAGCCGGGAATGAATCCCAGGAAAGCGTCCGCCGTCGAATAACTCATCGTACCACTCGTAGCGAGTTGTTCGAGGGCCGTAGCACCCGAAACAGCGTCATCAGCGAACCAGACCTTCTCACCCGAAATAAAGGGCGTGTAGGCGAAAAACACGAATGCACGCGCCACCAACGCGGGATTGAAGACATTCATACCCGTACCGCCGAAGACCTCCTTGCCGAAGATGACGGCGAAAGCCGTACCCAGCGCGATCATCCAGAGCGGCGTACCGACCGGCATAATCATCGGGATCAGCAGACCCGACACGAGGAAACCTTCATTGACTTCGTGTCCGCGCTTTTGGGCGAAAAAGAACTCGATGCCCAGACCGACCACGTAGGAAACCACGATCATCGGCAGCACCTCGAGGAAACCGAACCAAAAGGCTGCCCAGCCAGTCATGCCCACCTGGTAGCCCGTATTATACATACCGAACAACAAGGCCGGCATCAGCGCCACGACCACCACGATCATCGTACGTTTCATATCGTTGCAATCGCGGATATGGGCTCCTCTGCTCGTGGTCGTATTCGGCACGAAAAGGAACGTTTCGAACGCATCGAAGGTCGATGCGAGGAACGAAAGCTTGCCGCCTTCGGAGAAGGTCGGCTTGATTTTATCTACGAATTTTCTTAAACCTCCCATCGTTATGCCTCCTTGATCATTAAGTTAATACCGTCCCGGATGATCTGCTGCATCTCGATCTTCGAGGGATCGACAAATTCGCAGAGCGCGAAATCCTCCTCGACGACCTCGTAGATGCCGAGGTTCTCCATCTTGTCGATGTCGCCCGCAAGAATCGCCTTGAGCAGGTAGGTGGGATAGATGTCCATCGGCAGGTACTTGTCGTACAGTCCCGTCACCACGAACGGGCGCTCGCCGCCGTTGAGATTGGTATCCAGGTCGTAAACCTTCTTCGGGCAGAGCCATGAAAAATAGGCCCTGGAAACCGAAAACTTGTTCAGACGGGGCATCGCCCAACCCAGCAATTCATAGTGGTTGCCTTCGGGAATTACCGTCACCATGTTGGCGTAAAAACCGATGAAACCGTCGGCCGGGGTCTTGCGGCCCGTAAGCACGTTGCCCGAAATGATGCGGGGATTATGAGCCGTGGGCTTCAGGTTGTCCTTGAGCACCGAAGCCACCGGAGCACCGTCGATAAGCCGGTAGTACTGGGGATTTTTCACCTCGGAGCCTGCGACCGCGATGACTTTGGTTCTATCGACGCGCCCTTCGTTCAACAGGCGGCCGATGATGGCCAGATCCTGAATATTCACCGTCCACACCCGCTCGTCCTTGTTGATCGGATCGACGTGATGAATCTGAACGCCTACATTACCTACCGGATGCTTGCCTGCAAACGTGTGGATTTCAGCCCCCTTCAGAGATGCCATTTCGCCCTCCGCACCGGCACGCACGCCCAGATGGACCTTGCCCGAAGTGAGCTTGCGCATCGCTTCGATACCCGTTTCGAGGTTCCGCTTCTCACCGGCCAGCACGAAATTGTAATCCGGAGCCAGCGGTGCGGAATCGAACGTCGAAACGAAAACGGCCTTCGGTGTGTCGCTCGGATCGGCGATGATACCGTAAGGCCGCTGGATAATCATGGGCCAAAGCCCGGACTTGAGCAAAAGATCGATAATCTCTTCGCGGGAAGCGGTTTGCACGTTCAGCTTGGCAAACTCTTCGTACGTCTGGGTCGCATCGGCCTGGACCGTCACGTTGAGAATGCAACGCTTCTCACCGCGATTGATCGCCGAAACCGTACCGCTGACGGGCGAGGTGAAAACCACCCTTTCGTTGTACTTGTTGAAGAACAACGGGGTACCCGCCTTGACCCGGTCGCCGGCTTTCACCAGCAACTTGGGCGTCACACCCTCGAAATCGAGAGGCGACACGGCGTACTCGGGAGCGAGCGGCAATTTGACCAGCTTCTCCACGGCCTTACCCTGAAGATTGATGTCGAGACCTTTGCGTAATGTAATGATTTTCGACATGGTTAATAAATGGTTGTTTTACAGATAATTATTGTGCATTGAGATTTCCAGGCAATGTTTGTTAGCGCAATAACACACTAAATCGCGTGCGAAGATACGATTTTTTCCGATACGAACCGCAAAGAGCAGCCTGATTTTTTTAATCGACTGAAAAATCATAACTTTGTCTTTTCAGAGCGATCCGCATTATGGAATGCAGCATAGTCGATATCCACACGCACCGTCCCACCGGCAAGGCTTTGGAGCCCTCTTTCGCAGGGATTCATCCCTGGCAGGCGGAAACACGGCGAATCGAAGAGATCGTCCCCCGGTTCGGCGAAGTCGATCTGGTCGGCGAGATCGGCCTGGACTATGCCGGCACGGTCGGCCGGGAGGCCCAGCTCCGGATTTTCCGCGAACAGCTCGACTGGGCCGAACGGCTCGGAAAACCGGTCGTGCTGCACTGCGTGAAGGCCTTCGAAGCGGTCATGCACGAACTGGCTCCCCATGCGCTGCGGGCAGTGATCTTCCACGGCTTCATCGGATCGCCCCAGCAGGCGGCCGAAGCCGTAAAGAAGGGTTACTACCTCTCCTTCGGGGAGCGGACGTTCCGCTCGCCCCGCACGGTCGAAGCCCTGCGGCGCACGCCGGTCGAAAACCTCTTCGCCGAAACGGACGAAAGCGACGTGCCGATCGAGGAGATTTACCGCCGGATCGCCCGGGCGAAAGACCTCGACCCTGAACTGTTGAAATGCGCGATATACCGCAATTACAGAGAGATATTCGAACGATGACTGATAACTGGCTCGAAAGAACGGAGCTCCTGCTGGGAGCGGAAAAACTCGAAAAACTGCGTGCGGCCCACGTGCTGATCGTAGGACTGGGCGGCGTGGGCGCCTATGCCGCCGAGATGATCGCCCGGGCAGGCGTAGGGCGCATGACCGTCGCCGATGCCGACACGGTCAATCCGACCAATATCAACCGCCAGCTGGTGGCCCTCCACTCGACCGTCGGACGGCCCAAAGCCGAGGTGCTGGCCGAGCGGCTGCGGGACATCAACCCGGCACTCGAACTCCACGTAGTCGATAAATACATCAAGGACGAAGAAACCGACCTGTTGCTCGACTCGGCACGGTTCGACTACGCGGTCGATGCGATCGACACCCTCTCGCCCAAGCTGGCGCTGATCCTGGGGGCGCTGAAACGCGGCATTCCCCTGGTCAGCTCGATGGGCGCCGGAGCCAAAACCGACCCCACGCGGCTCGAAATCGAGGACATCTCCCGCACCCACCACTGCCCGCTGGCCCACATGCTGCGCAAACGGCTTCACAAAGCCGGCGTACGCAGCGGCTTCAAAGCCGTATTCTCCGCCGAACCGATACGCGAAGGCGCGACGATCCTCTGCGAAGAACAGAACAAGAAATCCAATACGGGCACGATCTCCTACCTGCCCGCCCTCTTCGGCATAGGCTGCGCCTCGGTAGTCGTCCGGGGAGTGATCGGAGAGCTGTAAGCGGACCGCAACAGCCATCCTGCAAACAGGAAAACCGCCCAAACGGCTGTCGGAACGGATTTACAATCAACCGAACGGCCAGGTCCTTTTTTCGAAATATTTCATATCTTTGACATAGCCTCGGTTAAATAGGCTGCACCTCGGAAAACTGGGAACAAGCTTCCGTTTTCTCTCGGCTTTCACTATCTTTGTTTTTTAAGATACGGATCGGACAAACTCAGCCAAGTTTGGCTTACCGCCTGTCTTTTACTATCTTTGCAGAAGATAGGAGGCCATTCGGTAGTTTCTGTGTGCGAACCCGCGCGATTGCTCTCACCTTTTCGTATCTTTGACTTCGTCTTAGATACTCCGCCTCGGCAAAATGCAAATAAAAGTTGCTTTTGGGCTCGGCTTATTCGTATCTTTGCAAAAAAGCGGCGAACGATGCGAACAAGCATAGCCGAGGCAGCTCCGTAACCCGCCGGTCACGACAGCCGGGCGATACAGTCCGCAAACGAGATCGCCCGTGTCCGGCCCGGAGATAAGCCCGCCGGCTGCGACGCGGAATCTACGACTGCTCCGTCGAGGCCCCCGGCAATCCCGATCCGTACCGGAAACTGCGGAAACACCTTCGTTTCCCGTACCCGGTACCACCACGGATCCGCAGACAATGGTACAAAAAATGATGGTCTTATTCGGCGAGGCTCCTGCTTCGGCGGATGCACAGACCGGAACAAGACCCGAAATAAAACCGCAACTATGAATATCGTATTTTTAGATGAGTACAGCCTGGGAGGAATCGACCTCTCCCGCATCAAGAAACTGGGAAATTATACCGGCTACGAAAAAACGACGCCCGGTGAAATAGCCGAGCGTTGTATCGACGCAGACATCGTCATCACCAACAAGGTTCCCCTGCGGGCAGAAGCTATCAAGGTGCTGCCGCAGCTCAAACTGATCTGCATCGCCGCTACCGGTATGAACAACGTCGATCTGGAGGCTGCCGCCGAACGCGGGATCGAGGTCCGCAACGCCGTCGGCTACTCCACCCATGCGGTGACGGAAACGACGATCGGTGCCGCCATCGCCCTGCTGCGGCAGAGCATCTACTACGACCGCTACGTCAAGAGCGGCGAATACGCCGCATCCGACGCTCCGTTCCATTTCGGACGGCCGCTCCACCAGCTCTACGGCAAACGCTGGGGCATCATCGGCCTGGGAGCCATCGGGCACAAGGTTGCCGAAGTCGCCGCAGCCCTCGGCTGCCAGATCGCCTATACTTCGACTTCGGGTGTCGAACGGCAGGAACCCTACCCCGCCATGCCGCTCGACGAACTGCTCCGCTGGTCGGACATCGTGTCGATCCACGCTCCCTTGAACGACCGCACGCGCGGCCTCGTCGGTGCCCGGGAGTTGGCCCTGATGAAACCTTCGGCCCTATTGATCAACGTAGCCCGAGGTGGCATCGTCGATGAGCAGGCCCTCGCCGATGCGCTCGACAACAAGCGGCTGGCCGGTGCCGGATTCGATGTCTTCTCGCGCGAGCCGATGTCGCCGGACAACCCCCTGCTGCGTGTAACAGACCCCGACCGGTTGCTGCTCTCGCCCCACACGGCCTGGGCCCCGGTCGAAGCACTCGAAACATTGGTCGGCTGCATCGAACGGAATATCGAAACCTTTTTGGCCGAACAGCGATAGTAAGACGCCGCCGAAGCGACCGAATGAGCAAACCCCGGACTGAACTTAAGTTCAGTCCGGGGTTTGCTTCGATTTTTCTGTTACAAAGTTTCCGCCTGTCGAATCGAACACCGGTCGTTTCAACGACTTTTTCCGTTCCGCAGCAGAACGTCTCCTTTTACCGTTATTTCACACCGAGTATTCCCACGTTCACGATATGCACCGCACCCCGGGCTTTCGCCGCCTCGTAATCGGCATTGGTGAAAGTATAAACCCAAACCAAAGCCGGACTACCGTTTTTCTCCTTATTTACCAAAGTATAGCGCTGCACATCCTGCAAACCCTTAGGCACAGAGGGATTACCCGATCCCAACGGGTAATAGTGTTCCATATATGCATACGTTTCGCCATCGACGACGAACTGCTCATACCGCACTCCTATTTTTCGTTCCTCGATATAGTCCGACAAACCTTCCGGTGAGCCGGACACCCGCACGGAAACATACTTTCCACGATTAATCCCGTCATGCCACCGATACCCTCCTTCTACATAAAAGAAATCGATTCGATAATCGCTCTCATTTTTCCATTCGATCCAATATTCATCGACCGGTTCGACCTGCTTCTCGTCGCCGCCGCAACCGCTCGAAAAGATCAATGCCGAAAGCGCCGCAACGCAACAGATAAACTTTTTCATAGGCATTAAATTAAAATTCAAAAAAATACCCTTCACGAATATAACATCATTTACGAAAAATACAAAATATTCGGGAATAAATCCTCCCGAATCCTCTAAAAAAGATTTGCACTGAAAAACAGATGTTTTTCAGTGCAAATCAAAATCGATATAGAATCCGCTCTATATCATCTATAAGAGTTCCCCTACTTAAATTCCACCAGCGAATGTCCTGTCATGGCTTCGGGTTTTTCGAGCCCCATCAGGTCGAGGACCGTAGGGGCTACGTCGGCCAGGATACCGTCGCGGACCGTTTTCACGCGGTCGGAAACCACGACGATCGGCACCGGATTGAGCGAATGGGCCGTATTGGGCGTGCCGTCGGCATTGACCGCATTGTCGGCGTTGCCGTGATCGGCGATCTGCACGACCTCGTACCCGTTACGAAGGGCCGCCTCGACGACTTCGGCCACACACGCATCGACAGCCTTCACCGCTTTCTCGATCGCCTCATAAACTCCCGTATGCCCCACCATATCGCCGTTGGCGAAATTCAGGCAGATGAAATCGTATTTCTGCCTGTCGAGCGCTCCGACCAGCTTGTCGGCCACCTCGTAAGCGCTCATCTCGGGCTGAAGGTCGTAGGTCGCCACCTTCGGAGAGGCGACCAGAATGCGGTCCTCGCCCTCGAACTCCTCCTCGCGGCCTCCGTTCAGGAAGAAGGTCACATGAGCGTATTTCTCCGTTTCGGCGATACGGAGCTGCGAAAGTCCCTGCCGGGCGACATACTCGCCGATCGTGTCGGCCACGTTCTCCTTGTCGAACAGGATATGCAGCCCCTCGAACTTGGCGTCATAGGGCGTCATGCAGCAATAGTAGAGCGGCAGCGTGTGCATGCCCTGCTGCGGCATATCCTCCTGTGTGAGTACGATGGTCAGCTCCTTGGCCCGGTCGTTCCGGTAGTTGAAGAAGATCACCACGTCGTTCGGCCGGATCATACCGATCGGATTGCCGTCCTCGTCGATCCGCACGACGGGCTTCACGAACTCGTCGGTCACCCCTTCGTCGTACGACTTCTGCATCGCCAGCGCCATATCGGACGAATGTTCGCCCTTGCCCTCGACCAACAGGTCGTAGGCCACTTTCACACGTTCCCAACGCTTGTCGCGGTCCATCGCGTAATAACGGCCTACGATCGAGGCCACGACGCCCGTCGATCGTTCCCGCATGTGCTTTTCCAGCCGTTCGATGAATCCCTTGCCGCTGTACGGATCGGTATCGCGGCCGTCCATGAAGCAATGCACGTAGGTACGTTCGATGCCGTATTTATCGGCGATGTCCGTCAATTTGAGCAGATGATCCAGCGACGAGTGCACCCCGCCGTCCGAAACCAGTCCCATCAGGTGCACGCTCACCCCGTTCGATTTGGCGTATTCGAACGCCTTCACGATTTCGGGATTCTTCAGAATCGAATCGTCGCGGCAAGCCCGGTTGATCTTCACCAGATCCTGATAGACTATCCGGCCCGCACCGATATTGAGGTGTCCCACCTCCGAATTGCCCATCTGCCCGTCGGGCAGGCCGACGTTCTCGCCGTCCGTCCGCAACTGTGCATGAGGATATTTACGGGTCATTTCCGAAATATAGGCAGGATGCACCTGTGCGATGACATCCCCCTTCTGTCCGTCGCCGATGCCCCAACCGTCGAGGATCATCAGCAATACTTTGCGATTACTCATCCGAAACATTACTTTACTTGTTCCACAATCTGTTCTACGGCCTTGTCGATAGCCGCCTGGATGCCGTCGGGGTTCTTACCGCCGGCCGTCGCCAGGAAAGGCTGTCCGCCGCCGCCGCCGTTGATGGCTTTGGCCGCCTCGCGCACCACGACACCGGCATTGACTCCCTGCGCCACGATATCGTCGCCCAAAGCGACGGTGAGCGTCGGCTTGCCGTCATTGATCGATCCGATCACCAGTACGATATTCTTCGAACGCGAACGCACGGCGAAAGCGAGGTCCTTGACGAAATCCGGCCGGCGATCGGTCTGCGTAGCCATCAGTCGCATCCCGCCACGCTCGGGCGTAGAATCGACGATCTTCGCGGCCCACTCGGCCACCTGTTCGCGGCGGATGGCCTCCATCTCGTGCTTCAAAGCCTCGTTGCTCTCCATGATCTTCTTGATCGACTGGAGAATCTGCGGATTATTGAGATAATCGGCCACGTTGCGCATCGTATCTTCGGCCGCATAGATCACCTCCTCGGCCTTCGCCCCCGTCGTGGCCTCGATACGTCGCACGCCGGCGGAAATGGCGCTTTCGTTCAGGATCTTGAAGAACCCGATATTACCCGTAGCGCTCACGTGGGTACCGCCGCACAACTCGACCGAGGTGCCGAAGCGCACCATACGCACCCGGTCGCCGTATTTCTCGCCGAAGAGCATCATCGCCCCGGCCGCTGCAGCCTCTTCCTTGGTGGCGTCGCGTTTCTCCTCGAGGGGATAGTTCGCGCGAATGGCACGATTGACCAGTTGCTCGACCCGGCGCAGCTCCTCGTGCGTCACCTTCTGGAAGTGCGAGAAGTCGAAACGCAGGTATTCGGGCGTCACGAGCGAACCTTTCTGCTCGACGTGCGTACCGAGCACCTTGCGCAGCGCTTCATGCATCAGATGGGTCGCCGTATGGTTGTTGGCAGCCGCCTGACGTTTCTCCGGATCCACGACGGCCATGAAGGTCGCCTCGGGATTTTCGGGCAGTTGGGTAACGATATGGATAATCAGGCCGTTCTCCTTCTCGGTAGCCACGACCGGGATCCGTTCGTTGGCGGTTTCGATATAGCCGATATCGCCGATCTGACCGCCGGAATTGCCGTAGAACGGCGTGCGGTCGAACACCAACTGGTAGGAAACGCGTCCTTTGGAGGACACGCGGCGGTAGCGGGCGATCTTCACCTCGGCGCTCAGCGTGTCGTAACCGATGAACTCGCTCTGCTTGATATGGATCAGCTCCTTCCAGTCGTCGGTATCGACCGCAGCAGCGTTGCGTGAACGCTCCTTCTGCGCCTGCAGCTCCTTCTCGAAGGCCTCCAGATCCACCTCGATCCCCTGCTCGCGGGCGATCAGCTCCGTCAGGTCGATCGGGAATCCGTAGGTATCGTACAACAGGAAAGCGTCTTTGCCGGAGATGCGTTCGCCGCCGCTCTTGCGAACCTCGGCCATCACGCCGTCCAACAGGTTGATGCCCGTAGCGAGCGTACGCAGGAAGGAACTTTCCTCCTCCTCGATCACCTTCTCGATCAGCGTCTGCTGGGCCTTGAGCTCGGGGAACTGCCCGCCCATCTGATCGACCAGACCGGCCACCAGACGGCAGATGAAGGGCTCGTTGAAGCCCAGGTAGGTATAGCCGTAGCGGACGGCGCGGCGCAGAATGCGGCGGATCACGTAGCCCGCCTTCACGTTCGAAGGAAGCTGTCCGTCGGCGATCGAGAACGAAATGGCACGCAGGTGGTCGGCGACCACGCGCATAGCCACGTCGCACTTCTCATCCGCACCGTACGTTTTGCCAGACATGGCGGCGATGCGCTGGATCGTAGGTTGGAACACGTCGGTATCGTAATTCGACTTTTTCCCTTGCAGAATCATGCAGAGGCGTTCGAAACCCATGCCCGTATCGATACAGTTGGCCGCCAGGGGTTCGAGCGAACCGTTCGCCTTGCGGTTGAACTGCATGAAGACCAGGTTCCAGATCTCGATCACCAGCGGGCTGCCCTGATTGACCATCTCGCGGCCCGGCACGGCGGCGATCTCCGACTCGTCGCGCAGGTCGTAGTGGATCTCGCTGCAAGGTCCGCAAGGGCCTACGTCGCCCATCTCCCAGAAGTTGTCGTGCTTGTTGCCGCGGATGATGTGATCCGCAGGCAGGTATTGCAGCCAGATGTCGTAGGCCTCCTGGTCGAACGGCACCCCGTCTTCGGGACTTCCCTCGAACACGGTAGCGTACATGCGGCTCTTGTCCAGTCCGTACACCCCGGTCAGCAGCTCCCAGGCCCAGCCGATCGCCTCCTTCTTGAAATAGTCGCCGAACGACCAGTTGCCCAGCATCTCGAACATCGTGTGATGGTAGGTGTCATGGCCGACCTCCTCCAGGTCGTTGTGCTTGCCCGACACGCGCAGGCACTTCTGCGTATCGGCGGCCCGGGGATAGGGACGGGGAATATTCCCGAGGAAAATGTCCTTGAACTGGTTCATACCCGCGTTGGTGAACATCAACGTCGGGTCGTTTTTCACCACCATCGGTGCCGACGGTACGATCACATGGTCCTTCCCTGCGAAGAAATCGAGGAAAGCCTGACGAATTTTGTTGGATTCCATATACTGTGTTTTCAATTCTTTGCGTTGTTCATAAGACACACTCCGCAGATTCCGGCTGCCTGTGCTCAGGCTGTCATCCGCTCGAATCCGCGAAACTTAAAGAAGTTACAAGATTGCAAAATTACATATTTTACCTTAATTTTGCATCACTTCCAAGGAGTTTTTCAGATCATGGCACGAAAAAAGCAGACGTTCGATCCCCACGCCCTGACCCGTGAGGTGGTTTCGGCCACTCATGAGGTGGTCACGGTCCCGTTCCGCCTGCGCACCTACCGTGTCATTCGCAAAATCCTCATCATCTTCATCGCAGTATCGATCGTCAATGTCGTCTTCGCAAATGTCTTCTACACGCCGAAAATGTACCGCATCCTGCGCGAAAATTCGGAGCTGGTCTTCAAATACCGGCTCCTTCAGGACAAGATCCGCGCGGAGCAGCGTAAACTGGACGAAATACACCACCGCGACAACTTCGTTTACCGGGCTTTGTTCTCGGCCGACACCCTGAATATCGGAGGGATCTACACCCCCTATCCGGCGTCCAAATACGCGGCTCTGGCAGGCGACGAATACGCCCCGCTGATGATCGGCACGTGGCAGCAGCTCGACGCTTTCGGCCGCCAGCTCTACCGTACCTCCGTTTCGTTCGACGAGTTGCAAATCCTGGCCAAGAACAAGGAGAACATGTCCACGGCAATCCCGGCCATCTGGCCCATCGACCGTCAGGCCCTGCGCAGGGGTATCGAGCCGTTCGGCTACCGCAACCACCCGATCTACCACCGACGCATCCTGCACAAAGGCATCGACCTGGCGGCCAACATCGGCAACAACGTCTATGCCACGGGCGACGCGACGGTACAGTCCACCGACCTGGGACAGCCCCGCAGAGGATACGGCAAGCAGATCCTCCTGAACCACCAGTACGGCTACCAGACCCGCTACGCACACCTGAGCCAGATCTTCGTCAAACCCGGCGAGAAGGTCGTGCGCGGACAACTGATCGGCAAGGTCGGCAACACGGGCGGCGTGACCGGCCCCCACCTGCATTACGAGGTGATTCACATGGGACAGGTCGTCAATCCGATCAACTATTTCAACCGCAATATGACCAACGAGGAGTACGAGCGCCTGATGGAACAGATGCAGGAGCTCAACCTCGACACCTTCGACGAATAACATGGCAAGAACCCGCAGACCGATCAAATACGCCACACCGCGCACGCCCAAACAGAAGGCGATCCGCATCACGTTTCACGTGCTGGTGTGGTTCGGCGCAGCCATCCTCTACTACGTCGGGTTTTCGCTCTTCTTCGACACGCCCGTCGAATACGAGCTCAAGCACTCCACCGATCAGTTGAGGGACGAATACACCCGGCTCGAAGCCCGCTACGACTCGCTGCGCACAGTGATGGAAAATGTTTCCGAGCGCGACCGCAACGTCTTCAACATCCTCTTCGAATCCGATCCTTACGATTTCGACACCGAATACGAAACCAAGCGGCTCGCAACGTACGAAAGCCTGCTGGACAAATCCGACCGTCAGATCATCCTGGAACTCAAAGAGAAGGTCAGACAATCCGAAGCGACGCTGACCAAGCTCAACGAATCGTACCTCGAACTGCAACGTCTGCTGGATACGGTCGGCGACGGCCGCAACCGGATTCCGGCCATACAGCCCGTTATCAACCAGCAGCTCACGCTGCTCACCGCCTCCTACGGCATGCGCATCCACCCCTTCTACCGCACCCTGCAATCCCATCAGGGCGTCGATTACACGGTGCCCGAAGGTTCGCGCGTCTTCGCCACGGCGGACGGCCGCGTGAAGGAGATCGCCACGCGCTCTACGGCGGGCCGCACCATCGTCATCGATCACGGCAACGGTTACGAAACCTCGTACAGTCACCTGCTGGCGGTCAATGTCCGCCGCGGGCAGGAGGTCCGTCGCGGCGACATCATCGGACTTTCGGGCAACACGGGACTTTCGATCGCACCCCACCTGCATTACGAGGTGCGGCACAACGGCATGCGCGTCGATCCGATCCACTACTTCTTCATGGAACTCTCACCCGTCGAGTACCAGCGGATCATCCGCATCGCCCAGTCGGGCATGCAGTCCTTCGACTAATTTTTCGAATCGCGAATGAAAAAAGAAACGGCTATCTATCCCAGCCACCGCAAATTGCTGGGCACAACGCTCGCCGCAGCGATCATGACGACCCTCTCCTGCCTGCTCGTCATCGTACAGCCGCATGGAAAGGTCGGGCTGGTCATCGGTATCGTGGGAGCGGTCTTCTTCGGAGGATGTATCTGCATCTTGTTCATCGTGCTGCTGAAAAATTTCTTCCGAAACAGGCCGACTCTGTTGCTGACTCCGGACAGTCTGCGGATTTACGTACCGGCAAAAGGGATATACATCACGATCGAGTGGCAGCGCATTGCGGATTTCAGCGTATTCCGAACCTACGGGCAGAAATTCATCCGGATCGAACTCCACGATCCCGACCGGGCGATCGACGAGGAAAAAAACCGGATTGCCAAAGGGCTTATGCGCTGGCAAATGAAATACTTTGGATCCCCCTACGCAATCACGGCTTCAACAGTCGATATCGGCACGGCGGAACTCGAAAAAATCCTGCGGGAGTATTTACAGGCATCCCGCGAAAAATCCGCTGCGAACTGACCGACCCTCCCGCAAAAGCGGTTCTCCGAGCCGATCCCGCATATCGTCGGAAATACGCTCGCACCGTCCGTCAATGAATCGGATCAAGATATGAGACGCTCTATGGCCGGTATTTACAGGCTGCAGACTGATTTTCCGAACGTGATTATACACTTTCATATACACCTCTTCGGGAGCGCAGTAGCCCAAGCTCCCTCCGAAGAGGGGATTCTGGAGCAGAATTATGAACGCGGCCACCAGCCGCGAAAAGCGATCGTCGGACAAGGGGCAGATTGAAAATGTAATTGCCCTTCCGAAAAGACGACACGGAGAAAATCGCTGCGGCACGCTCGCGTCAGCGTTTGCAGATCTCGCGGAAATCGCAATAGCGGCAGGTGTGCTCGGCATCCTCGCACTGACGGAACGGAATCGCCGGATCGAACATCTCGGCAAGGGTTTCGCGCAACAGCCGTTCGAAAGGCTCGCGGTATTCGGAATAGCGTACGCCCGTGCGCCCCAACTCCCGATCGACGAGCCGGGACGAATAGTCGTCCCGGTGCATGGCCCGCACGTAATAGAGCGTCGGCTCGGCATCCACCCCCCGCGAATGGAAAAGCATCATCGAATAGAGCAACGTCTGTAAAATATTGGATTGACGCTGTTTGGCCTCTCCACGAAAGAGCGCTTCGACCCCCTGGAAATCGAGGTGCGGTTCGCCGGTCTTATAGTCCACGACCCGCAGCGTACCGTCCGGCAGGCGGTCGATCCGGTCGGCCAGGCCCCCGAAGACCACACGCAGGGATTTTCCGGCGCTTTCGAACGCAAACTCCTGCCCGATCCGCTCCTCGAGTCCTTCGACCGTAAAATCGTCATGCGCGGCGTCGTAAGGCAATACGCCGCCCCGAATATAGCGGATTACAATATCTTTGACCAACAACAGATTACCGCTATAATCCTCAACCGTCGCTTCAACATCCTGCAAATAGTTTTCATTGATGGCCGCAACTACCGCCTTCTCCACTTCGGACGAACGGGTCAGCGCACGCAACGCCTCTCCGTAGCCGGTCTTCCCGACAAAGGGAGCATAGAGCCGCTGCAAAGCCGCATGGAGAATCGTACCGAACATCGGTGCATCGACCTCCTCCGAAATCTCGTCGTCTGGCTCCAACCGGGCCACGGAGTGAAAATAGAAGCGCAGGGGACAAGCCACATACCGAAAAAAAGCCGTAGGCGACAGCCGCACGGGATCGTCCGGCGCGAGGAAGCGGGCCAACTTTTCGGCGGTTTCCCCTTGCTTGGGGACCTCGATCGGCAGGGTTTCCATCCGATTGACATCGATACCGACCTCCCGGCGGAGGATCTCGAAGGGAGTTTCGTACTCCAGTTGATAGATGTAACGGCTCTGTTCGCCGGTGGTCTTGTCATCGGCATGAGCGCAATAGAGCATCCGCACGTTCTCGGCCCGTTGCAGCAAACGATAAAAATAGTAGGCGTAAACCCCCTCGTGATGCTCCGGCGTAGGCAAGGCATAGGCCGCCCGCAGGTTGTAGGGAATGAACGAAGTACCGGTCACGACGCTGCCGGGAAAGTTGTCGTCGTTCATCGAGAGCAAAATGACGTTGCGGAAATCGAGGTTGCGGGTTTCGAGGATACCCATGACCTGAATTCCCTCCAAAGGCTCTCCCTCGTAGGGAATACGCAGGGTTTGCAGGTGTCGGCGAAGAAGTGAAGCATAGATCGATATAGACAATTCTATTTCACAATTATCCAGTGAATTGCGAAGTTTTATCACCTCTTCGGAAATGACGTTCAGGAACTCTACGCGGCGGCGTGCCTCCGTATCTTCGTAAGGCATCCGGGCGATCTGCGCGATCACCGCCAGCAGGTAGTCCGAAAATCCGCGCCACCCCTCGACGCTCCGGAACAGCGTAGCAAGCAACGGCGTGCAGGCCAGCCACTCCGCCGCGACCGTGATACGCCGGTTTCGGACGATCTCCTCCTGCATACGGACGATCCGGGAGGGGTCGCTTTCGAGGATATAAGGGTGCGACAGAAGTCCCAGCACGTCGGCGTGGTAAAAAAGCGGTTTGCCCTCCTTCTGCCGGGCATGGTTTTGCAGTTCGATCAATCGTTCAACAAACGAATAGGAAAGGCTCTGTTTCAGCGGATAGCCCATCGTCACATTCACCTTTCCGATCTCCGCAGGCAGAGCGTGCAGCAAGGGCAGCAACAGGTTTTCGTCCGTGAGCACGACGGCAGTCTCCTTCCCCAGCGGCCCCTGTTCGGCAGCCAGATCCCGCAGGATCGAAGTCACGTACTTGCATTGCACGGCGTTCGATACCGTAGAAATCGCTTCGATTCGCTTCGGCGACCGGAAATGATCGTGCGGAAGTTCGCGCCGGGCGGGAAACAGGATCCGGTTCTCACGCAGGAACATACCGGCCTCCTGGTCGGCATTGTCCGTATAATAAGTATCGTAATCCCAGTAGAAATCGGTTTCGGCAGCCGTGGAGAGAAACTTGAAAAGCCGTTTCTCGCACTCCGAGAGCGCGTTGAAGCCCGCCACGACGAACCGCCGGGACTCCGGGAATGCGAAACCGCCGGCCTTGATCCGCTCGGCGGCCGCCCGGTGCACCATCCCCGTATAGGCCATCCCCAGCGACCGGAGCCGCTCGCGGAAAGTCCGATATACCGGGCCCAGCGTCTGCCAAACGGCCAGGAAGCGGCGTTTCTCCTCGGAAAGGGAGGTTTCGTCCGTGAAATTGGCCCAGAAAGCGATGATTTTCAACTGGACGGGGCTCAAATACGATACGTCGGCCTCCAACTCCTTGATGTCGGCCAGGTTGCGGAAAAGCATATCGGCGTCGATCAGATACTTGTCGATCGTATCGAAGTCCGTGAGGAGCATCTCCCCCCAGAAATAGAACTTGTCGAAGGATTCGGGATGAAATTCCGAATAGACTTTATACAGTTCGGTCACCAGACGCACCCGGTCGCCGATGCGGAGACCCGAAATCTCGCTCATCAACTCGTCGATAGTCGTCCAGCGGGGCTGCCACAAAGGACGTTCGGCGATGCCGGACAAGGCGTCGATAAAGAAAAGCCGCGCACGTCGGGAAGGGAACAGAACAGAAAGGGACGAAATATCGTCCCCGTATCTGTCGTATAAATCGGCAGCGACCTCCTGCAGGAATCCCGGCATGGCAAGTGCGCTATTTGAAGGTGATCTCGCCCCCGATCAGGGAGTTTGAAGTGTGCAGCAACTCGGGCTCTCCGATGCAGGTGATCCGGCCCTTCGTACCGACCGACGCCTCGAGGCGCTCCGGAGCGGTGATGGTCACGTCGGCCTTGGAGGTGGAATTGACACGCACGGACATCACTTCGACAGCGGCAGCGTCCACCTGGGCCGTGGAAACATTCAGATCCCAGTAACGGACCTTGCCCGTCAGGACCACGACGCTCTTGCCCGTCACATCCATCTGAAGATCCTTCACATCAAGCGCCGCGCTGACGACCGCCCCGTTGGAAAACCAGCACCGGGCCTGCGGAAAGTCGATCGGTTCCCCGAACGTGGCATTCGCCCCCGAAATACGGATCTCCTCCAGGTTGTTGTAATAAACCGTCACCTCGGTTTCGGAACGTTCGCGGGCGCCGATGCGCTCGGAAATCACGAGCATCTTATTCTTGTTCACCTCCGCCGTGAAGCGGCTGTCGTAAACGCCTTTGGTGTTGAAAACGATCTTGGGAGCCTGATCCATAGGCACCCGCTCGAACCGGATCCGGAACAACCCCTCGACGATCACACCATTGAAGGAAGGAAGCCACTCCATTTTCTCGCCGCTCGCCGCTGCGATTTCGGGAGCCAACTCCCCCCGATCGATCAGATCATTCTGGGCCGAAGCCGTAAATCCCAGCGTCAGGAGCGCCAGGCTCAGTATCCATCTTTTCATAGTTTTTTCTGTTTTTTGCTTTTTCGTAACGCCAAGATACGATATTTTTTTGAATTTCTCCGTCCGTTTCCCATTTTATCGCTACCTTTACCAAAAGAACGTCGGTTTAGCCGGCAGGCATCCGGCTCCGGCAGCCTTCATCCGCCACCGGCATCGATGCGGCCGGAAAAAATGCCCGGGCAGCAGCAAACCTGCCGCAAAGCGGGATTCCACCGGCCGCTTCCATCCGACATTTTGAAGCGATAACCAAGTGAGAGCGAGAATACTGAACGCCAGCGCCGGGTCGGGCAAGACCTACCAGCTGGCATACAAATACGTGCGGGACGTGGTCGAGCAACCCACGCTGTACCGTCACATCCTGGCCGTCACGTTCACCAACAAGGCCACCGAGGAGATGAAATCCCGCATCCTGTCGGAGATACATACGCTGGCCTCGGGCGGCAAAAGCGGCTACCTGGCCAGCCTGTGCACGGAGCTGTCGCTCGACGAACGGACCGTCCGCACCCGAGCTCGGGAAGCCCGGACCCGCATCTTGCACGACTATTCGCGGTTCACGATCCTCACCATCGATACCTTTTTCCAGCGCATTCTGCGGGCTTTCATCCAGGAGTTGGGACTCGATCTGAACTACAACGTAGAAATCGAAACCGCCTCGGTACTCTCCAAGAGCGCGGATGCGCTGGTCGAACAGATCCGCATCGACGAAGAACTGCAACGGTGGCTCACGGCCTTCGTGCAGGAGCGCATCGAAGACGGCAAACGCTGGGATGTACGCGAAGGCATCCTCGCCCTGGGCAACGAAATATTCAAGGAGAGCAACCGCGAAACCCTCTCGGCGGAGCGTTCCAAGGCCGAACTGGACCGGATCGTCGGCAAGGCGACGGGGAGGGCCAAGGCCGGGAAAAAGGAGTTTCAGGAATTGGGCGTTCGGGCCATGAACCTCATGAATACCGCTGGCGTCACGACGGCCGACTTCACCGGCAAGAGCCGCAGCTTCGCGGGCTACTTCGCGGCCGCAGCCGCCGGAGAGATCAAAGCACCCACAGCTACCGTGCGCAAGATGAGCGCGACGACGGAAGGCTGGTGCGCCAAGGACTCGCCGGCCGCGCCGTTAGTCGCGGAGCTTCAGCCGCTGCTGGCCGAACTGTGCGCCCGTTACGACCGCAGCATCCGCTTCTGGAACACCACCGACCTGCTGCGCGAGAACTACCGCAGCTTCGCCCTGCTGCAGGACCTTTACGGCAAAGTACGGCAGATGTGCAGCGACGAGAACGTGATGATGCTCTCCGAGACCAAAAACATCCTCTCGGAGTTCATCCGCCACAACGACGCCCCGTTCATCTACGAAAAAGTCGGCAACCGCTACGACCGGTTCATGATCGACGAATTTCAGGACACCTCGACCCGGGAGTGGGAAAACTTCCTGCCCCTGCTGGGCAACGCCATGGCACAGTCGGAACAGACCTCGGTGCTGATCGTGGGCGACATCAAACAGTCGATCTACCGCTGGCGGGGCGGCGACTGGGAGATCCTGCACCGCCGGGCGGCACGGGAGCTGGGAGAAGCGAGCACCGAAACGATACACCTGAAGGAGAATTTCCGGAGCTTGCCGCTGGTGGTGGAGTTCAACAACCGGATGATCGGCAAGGTGGTCGAAAGCGACAACACGGCACTGAACCAACTGCTCGCCCAGGCTCCGCCGCACGCCCTGGGGGAAAAGGCCCGAGAAGAGCTGCGCGACACCCTGCAGGAGGCCTATCGCGAACACGCGCAGAGCGCCCGCAAGAAAGGACTGCATCCCGGCTACGTCAATATCACCCATTACACCGGCGAGCCGCCCCTCATCGAACGCATCAAAGCTCTCGTGGACAAGGGGTTCCGACCGAAAGATATGATGATTCTGGTGCGCAGCGGCACGGACGGCGCCAAAGTCGCCTCGGCACTGCTCGACTTCAAGCGCCGGAACACGGATCCCCGCTACCGGTTCGACGTGATGACGCAGGAGGCACTCATCGTCGGCACGGCACCGATCAGTTCGTTCGTCATCGCCTGCCTGAAGCTGGCCATGAATCCTGCGGATTCGCTGAGCCGGGCCATTTACAACCATTTTTCAGCCAAACCCTCCTTCGATGCGGAACTCACGGAAGAGGAAGTCGTCTTTCTCAAATCGCTGCGGCTGTTCCCGCCCGAAGAGGCGTTCGAACGGATCGTCATGCGGTACGACCTTCAGGAGCGACGGGAGGAGATCGCCTACCTGCAAGCCGTGCACGAACAGATCATCAACTTCTGCGCGGGCCGCGTAGCCGACATTCCCCTCTTCCTCAAATGGTGGGACGAACAGGGAAGCGGCCGCTCGCTGAGCGTCGAACAGGGCGAAACGACCATCGAAATCACCACGATACACAAGGCCAAGGGGTTGGAAAAAAAGGTGGTGCTGATCCCCTACTGCAACTGGACGCTCAATCCCAAATCGAGCGGACTCTCGGCGAACATCGTCTGGGCCGAAAGCACGGACGGGGAGCTGGAGGAAATCGGCCGGTTCCCGGTGCGGTATAAAACCAGCATGGGCGAATCGCTCTTCTCGGCCCACTATTACCGGGAGATGATCTACGCGCACGTGGACAACATCAACCTGCTGTACGTAGCCCTGACACGGGCCGTGGAGTCGCTGCACATCTTCATCCCGCAGAAGGGAGCCAAGGGACCGAACGTCGGACAGTTGATACTGCAAAACATCGCCCCGGAGGACGGCACGGTCCGGCTGGACGGGCTGGAGGGCAGCTACTCCCGGGACGAAGCCGCCGAAACCTACGAATTCGGCGAATTCGCCGGACCGGAGCCGGATACGCACCGGAAAGCGAAAGCCGCGCACGTCCTGCTCGGGGACTACCCCACGTCGGAGCCGCAGTTGCAACTGCGGCTGCCGACAGAACGCTACTACGAGGAAGAGGGTCGGGCCGAACTCACCCCGCGCGACTTCGGCATCCTGATGCACCGGGTCTTCGAAAACGCCGCGACAACGGATGAGATCTACATGGCCATCGAAGCGATGACCCAGGACGGCGTACTCGATGAAAAAGAGGCCCCCCGCCTGCGGGAGCTGGTCGAAAAGGCCCTCGCGGATCCGGTGACGGCGGAGTGGTTCGGCGGCAGGTGGCAGGTGGTGCGCAACGAGAACGAAATCATCCTGCCGGGCAGCGGAACGACGCGGCGCCCCGACCGCGTGATGACCGACGGCGAGCGGGCCGTAGTGGTGGATTACAAGTTCGGCGACCGGGAAACCGCACGCCACCGCAAACAGATCCGCGAGTACCTGCGCCTGCTGCGGCAGATGGGTTACACCCGGACGGAAGGCTATCTCTGGTATGTACGTCTGGGACGCACGGAACGGGTGGAGGAGAAGGAGGATTGAAAAACGGGGAGAACAGAAGCGAATACCGAAAAAACAGGGACAAACGGCGAATTTTTCGAACAGATAATCGTATATTTGATACGTTTTTGGGACGCATCCCGCAACGGAAAGAGCGAGCGTCCCCGACTTATACAAAAAATGCAGGCCGGCTCTTGCGAACGACAATCGCAGACCGGTCCCGAAAAACAGCTTCATGAGATCAATCCTGCTGGACATCATCCCCCGCCGATTCCGCCGCCGGAGCTACCTGGTTTCCGGCACGATCTTCCTGCGGGCCCTGCTCAACTTCGCAGGACTGGCTCTGCTGATTCCGGTACTGCTGCTGATCCTCGACAGCGAGAGCATGCACACGAACCCCTGGCTCGAACGGCTGTACCAAGCGGGCAGATTCGAATCGGACCGGGCGTTCGCCCTGACCGTATGCGGATGTATCGTCGCACTGATCGCATTCAAAAACCTGCTGAACCTCTTCCTGCTGCGCTACGAACGGCGGTATATTTACGACCTCTACCGGTGTATGTCGCGGCGGCTCTATATCGAATATCACGACCGGGGGCTGGGATTCATCAAAAACACCAATTCGGCACTGCTCTCGCGGAACGTCAATTTCGTCTGTCTGGCGTTCGTTACGGGGATCCTCGTACCGCTCGCGTCGATCACGAGCGAGAGCATGCTGCTCGCACTGCTGTTCACGGCGCTGCTGTTCTACAACCCCACAGTCGCGGGACTGGTCCTGCTGGTATTCATTCCGACCGTCTGGTTCTACTACAGCGCCGTGCGCAAACGGCTCCACCGTTACGGCGTACAGGAGAACGAAGCCCAGCGCGAGAAGGCCCGCACGGTCGTCGAAACCTTCCGGGGATATGCCGACCTGGAGATCAACGATGCCTTTCCTTCGATGCTGCGCCGCTTCGACCGGGCGATGGACAAGATCGTTACGATTCAGTCCAGAAATATGACCGTCAATGCCTTGCCTTCGATCTTCATGGAGGTAGGACTGGCGATCGGCATGGCGCTGTTCGTGGCGGTCAGCCTCGGTACGCCGGGCGATGAAGCCCGGGTCCTCTTCGGCGTATTCGCCGTCGCCGGGTTGCGGCTGATGCCTTCGGTACGCAACATGATGTCCGGATGGTCGGCACTCAAATACAACCGCTACACCATCGATATCCTGCGGGACATCGACCTGAACGACGAAAAGCCGGAACCGTCCGCCGCACAGCCTCCGCTGCCCTTCGAACGTGAAATCGCCGTGCGCGACCTCTCGTTCCGCTTCGACGACGAGCGCGGCGGCAGAGAGGTGCTGCACGGGCTGACACTCACGATCCGCAAGGGAGAACACGTCGGTATCCGAGGCGCATCGGGGGCCGGAAAAACGACCCTGTTCAACCTTCTGTTGGGATTCTATACCCCCACCGGCGGTGAAATCACGATCGACGGCGAGCCCCTGACCGCCGCCAACCGCCGCCGCTGGCAAAATGCCGTCGGCTATGTTTCGCAGCACGTGTTCCTGCTGGACGGCACCCTACTGGAAAACATCGCCCTGGGCGAAGAGGAGGAGAAAATCGACCGTCGGAGAGCCGAAGAGTCCCTGCGTGCCGCCCGGCTGGAAGACTTCGTGCAATCGCTCTCCGCAGGGATCGACACCCCGATCGGGGAGGCCGGCAACAAACTGTCGGGCGGACAGCGCCAGCGCATCGGCATTGCCAGAGCACTCTACAAACAGGCCAACATTTTATTCTTCGACGAGGCGACCTCGGCGCTCGACAGCGGGACGGAGGAGGGAATCAACCGTTCGATCGCCGAACTGTCACAACACAACAGAGATTTAACCATCGTGGTCATCGCCCATCGAGAAAGCTCGCTGGAGTACTGCGACCGCATCATCACACTCGATAACAATGGATAGAGAATATATCATCGCCGGATTCCGCATCCGGCTCGAACAGGCCGACCGGCTCTTCGTAAGACCCGGCAGCCACATGGCCCGGGCATTCGAACCGTTCGCCGCAGAAGCGGATCCGGCCGCACCCCTGACCATGCGCCTGATTCCGGACTGCACGATAAATAAAGAATTAACAGGAGGAGAGCCGAACAGGGAACTCGACGTATTTCCGTTCGACGATGCGGAAGCCGACTGCCACTTCGAGCGTACGCCGCGAGGTTACCTGTTCCGCATGGTTCCCCGCAACGGGGATCGTCCGACGCTCTTCTTCAAAGCGTTCGATTCGCCGGATGTACAGAGCGACCTGCTCGCCGACGGACGCGAACCCCATCAATCCCTGATGCGCTTCGGGCTTTGGATCATGTTCGGCATCGCCATCTCCCCCGAAGCCATCGCGATACACTCCTCGACCATCGAATGCGAAGGCCGGGCCGTCCTGTTTCTGGGAGAATCCGGCACGGGAAAAAGCACCCATACCCGGCTGTGGCAGGAGCACATTCCCGGAGCACGGCTGCTCAACGACGACAGCCCGATTATCCGGATGTATCAGGGGCAGGCGACCGCTTTCGGATCGCCCTGGAGCGGCAAGACCCCCTGTTACCGCAACATTTCGCGGCCGATTGCCGGAATCGTCCGGTTGAGCCAGGCCCCGGCCAACGAAATCACCCGACTGTCAATCTTGCGGGCCGTCGGATCGCTGCTCCCGTCCTGCCCCCCGGCATTCGCCTACGACAGCGATTTGCAGGACAGAATCTGTCGTACGCTGTCGGACATTCTCACCCAAGCCCCTGTGTGGCACCTGGCCTGCCTGCCGGACAAGGCAGCGGCCGAACTCTCCTACGCCACGGTCCTCGGAGGCAAACAGGGCGCCTGAAAACGATCGATCATGGAAAAAACCGTAGCGAACCGGATCGCCTTCGCCCAGACGAGGGACCTGCTGCTCGAAGGCCAAAACGTACGAATCTGCGTCCAGGGACAGAGTATGCTGCCTTTCTTCCGCAGCGGCAGCATCATCACGCTGCGGCCCTTGCGCCACGGGGATCTGCGACGCGGAGCGGTGGTGATGGCCGAAACCGTACAAGGCAATTTCGTCGTACACCGCATCATTCGGGCGACTCCGGAAGAGGTCACGCTGCTCGGCGACGGCAACCTTACCACGGAAACGATGCCCCCGGCCAAGGTTTACGGTGTCGTGGATTGTAGTGCCACTCACCGGGTATTGGCTCGGGTATGGCTCTGGCTGCGCCCCGTACGACGTTATCCGCTCTGGGTTCTGCGGCGGATTTGCAGAAAATAACTCCCGAATCGGATTCGAGCAAGAGTTATGCTCTCTGTTTCTTTAAGTTCTGCCCGCCCCGAATCTCGAAAATAGGATTAGAGCACAATACGGCTTGCCTTTGCGTACTCATTATGCAGTAAGTACCGATGGGGTTCCAATTGAATGTACGGCTATTTTGAATCATCAATCCGAAAGTATTTTTTATGGTAAATATAAATATTTGAATAACTGATTATGAGAAAAATAATTCTTTCTTGTTTGTTGTTGGGAATTAGTTTGACCACGTATGCTCAAACAAGCCTATTTGATTTATGGCAGGAGGCGTCGGAGCACGTCAATATTTATACTTATGGACTTAAAAAGATCAACAAAGATACCATATATCGTCCTGACAATTATCGTCCAAATTGGAAGCGGAAAAAAGGTGCGAAATTGGAAATTTCTTCCCCCACAATAGGACTCTTAAAAAAGATGCTTGAAGATGTCGAATCGGAAGGGTTTCAGTTCAACCCTCAAAATGACACATTACTTTTCTATGTGAGTTTTTGTAGTTGGTGGGCTCCATGCGATCTTGTTGTTAAAACGTCGGCAGGGATATCTCATTACTACCAGCCACCAAAAGAAGAGTCGTTTAAGATTGATTTCTGTTATGCTTGCTGAAGACTTTTTTATAAGTTCTATCTTGTATTATGGCGATAACTCCGCATTTACAGATTTTTTCCGACGTTATGTCATTCTTCTTCCAGATTCAGATGGTGTATATACTTTGGTTTTTCGTATTATCTTAAAAGATGGGAAAATCATGACTCCATCTGAAGTGTGGAAAATTATTGCCGATGTATATATGTGGGAAGGAAATTATTTAACTGAAGAAGATATAATATTTTTGAAGAAATTGAGTCGTTATTACAATAAATCGGACCTGAATCGATTAGAAAATTTTTCGCGCACAATATTATTGCAGTAAATTGTTCTCTAATCTTCAGAAAAGGCATTTCCATACTCTTTTTTCGGCACCGACCGCAATCATTGACAAGCCTCCGTTCATATCGAATTCGACTACTTCACCCCATCGAGGGGGGGGGAACAGAGGAAATCCCTTCTTGGAAATTCAAGAACACCGACACCATAAAAGCAAAAATAGCGAAGGAATTTCCTTCGCTATTTTTCGTTATAGGGTCACCGATTACGCTTCGAGCGCGAAACGCTTGTAAGCGATAACCGTAGCATCCTTGTCCGCCTTGTGGATAAACTCGGCGATCGTCTCCTTCTCACCTACCACCGGCTGGTTGAGCAGCGTATTCTCCTCGAAGAACTTGCGCATCTTACCCTCGGCGATCTTCTCCAGAATAGCCTCGGGTTTGTTGGCATTCTTCGGATCCTGCTTCATGGCCTCGACAGCGATCTTGCGCTCGTGCTCGATCACATCGGCCGGGCAATCGGCCTCGGAGATCGAAACGGGAGCCATAGCGGTTGCCTGCATGGCAACGGTGTGGGCAACCTCCTCGGGAACGACCTTGTTGAAACCGATAAGCGTACCGAGCTTCTTGTTGAAGTGTACGTACGCATGACAGTAGGGAGCTTCGATACGGGCATAGTATGCCAGCTCGATCTTCTCGCCGGTCTGACCCGATTTCTCGGTCACCATCTCCTCGACAGTGCGGCCTTCGGCATTCTTGGCTGCCAGCAGCGCATCGCGGTCCGCAGCATCGGTTTTCACGGCAACATCCAGCATCGCGTTAGCCGAAGCGGAGTACTCCGCATTCTGCGCCACGAAGTCGGTTTCGCAAGCCAGGCAGAGGATATAACCCTTCTGACCCACGATTTTCGTTACGACGACACCTTCGGTGGCCGTACGATCGGCACGCTTGGCAACGACCAGCTTACCCTTTTCACGGATGATATCCTGGGCACGCGCGAAATCACCTTCGGCTTCGGCAAGGGCCTTTTTACAGTCCATCATACCGGCACCGGTCATTTTGCGGAGCTTCATTACATCTGCAGCTTTG
>ENA-UAOT01000126-UAOT01000126.1-human-gut-metagenome-genome-assembly--contig:-NODE-126-length-38767-cov-8.335193_pt1 | contig 38767 bp, 33 predicted proteins | sample MGYA00243475_ERZ654567 | MGnify/ENA primary metagenome ERZ654567 (study PRJEB26926, sample SAMN06164482) | human gut metagenome | biome: ENVO:00009003; feature: ENVO:2100002; material: ENVO:00002003... | reverse complement strand
CTACTGAATTAGATGGAGGTTCTATGAAAAGAAAACTTGTTTTATTTATGGCGGCTGCCTTTTTGGTTTCTAATTTAACAGCCTGCAAAAATTCTGAAAACACATTATCGTCCGATAATGATAAAAGCCGAAGCACACAAAGCAGTATTTCTGAATCGGTTTCGGAAAGTACGGAAAGCGATACTCAGAGCAAAACTGAGATTCAGCCGGAAATAAATGAGTACGGCGGAACTTTCAATGAAGAGGTTTTTGATAAGATCGTCAATAACGTTGTTATAGGCGATAGAATTTTTTCATTTCCATGCTCGCTGGAGGATTTGGGTGAGGGTTTTTCTTTTTGGGATGATCTCATGATGTATGAGGAAGAAACTGAACTTAGAAGCAGTGTTCTGCTATATGAAGGAGAATCTTTGGCTACGGTAACAATGCATTGTGCAGCAGACGATAATGATTATAGTGATAATGATATTATTTGTATAAGTTTTACTGCGAGTGATTTCAAAAGGCAGACAACAATAGATAACATTTCAATAGGCGGAATAACCTTTGATAGTACTGAAGAAGAAATACTTCAAATGTTTGGTGAACCGACAGACAATCATGAAGATTCAAGTCACTTTAGCTCATATTTATATTTAATTGATAAAAAGCGGCTGACTTTTTCTTTTAATTATGGGCATCTAAATATTATAGATCTTAATTTTGGAGGAAAGTAAAATGGCAATTAATATTGATACAGGTTTTGAGATTATATTAAAACTAGACAATGATATGACAAAAGTAGAAGAAACAATGATAAAACTATCTGACGAAGAAACATATACCGTAGATGGTTTTTGTGAAATATTAAAAAATAATATTGTTTCGTGGGGAGACATTTCTATAAGATTCACATTAGAGGGTCTTAACAATGAAGTGAATTATAGTAATCTCTCGGATTTTATTACTGAATCACCTGATACAGCTGCTTTAAATGAAGCATTAGATAAACTTGCTTCAAGCCATAAGGATTATAGCAAGTGGATTAAAAACTATGATTCGCTTTATAAAGGAGCAAAAGATCTGGTTGCTTTAGTTGATGAAGCTATTAATATATCAGATACCATAAAAAATTTAACTGATTATCCGGAAGATAATACTGAGAGAAGAAATGCAATAGCAAAAATCAGTAAAAGTATTTTTAGCATGGGAAGTACCTTAACCGGAAATATTCCCGGTATTCTCGGAGATGTTATCTCAGAACAGTTCAGTTTAGCAAGCGAAATTATATCATCGGGAGCCTCAATTATAAATAAACATATAGATCAGATCAAATCGGTTGAAAAAGAAATAGATGAAATTATAAACGGAAAAACCAGCGATTTTGATTTTGATAGTTTAAATGCGGCAAAAGACGAATTGGATATTTCAGCTAAAGTGAATGATTTGTCCGAGTTTGTTTCATCATAGACGAATACATATACTTTTGCAATCAACAGCGTATTCAGTTAAATACAAAACTGACTCCGCTTTAATTGCAAAATCATTTTTTTTGCTTAAAACTTAATATTATACCAATGGTGGTTTTTTTGTGCTGTCTGTACAATGTGGATCTGTTCAGTAGCCAAGAGGCTGCTTTTTTTATATAAACAACAGCCGATTTGCGCCCGCTACCGCAACCATCCACCCGATTTGAAAATAGGTGCCAATTGCCATGAGGATATATGACCACCCGTTTGTGATCATCCATCCGATGCCAAAGCAGAGGAGAAATTTCGGATTCAACAGAAATCTGAAAAACTTTTTTATTCTATCCTTAAGCTTTGAAGGCTTCATGATTTCCTCTTTTCCTTTATTTTTTACATATATTGATATTTTTTTCGCTTCGCAAACAAGAAAATCAGAGAAATTCCAAAGGCAGAAATTTCTGCCGTCACATCTGCCAGCCAAATGCCGTCAAGTCCTAAAATCAGCGGAAGAAACAGAATCGCTGCCATTTTGAAAATGAAAGTTCGAAGGAAGGAAATTGCTGCTGACACACCTCCGTCATTGAGCGCCGTAAAGAAACCCGAAGCAAAAATATTAAATCCAACGATAACAAAAGACACGGTGGAAATTCGCAGCGCCCGTACCGTCATTGTAAACAATTCCTGACTATAACCCACAAAAAGCTTCGCCAGCGGAACGGCAAGAACCTGCGCGGCCACAACCATAAAAGCACCTGTGATAAACATCAGCAGCTTACTTTTTTTAAGCAGTCCTTTCAGCTCTGCAAGATTTTCCGCACCGTAGTGATAGCTGATAATCGGAGCGCTGCCCATGGAATAACCGATAAAAACCGCTACAAATGCAAATTGCAGATACATAAGCACACCGTAGGAGGCGACTCCATTTTCTCCGGCGTGTTTTAGAAGCTGAAAGTTGTAAATGATACCAATTACGGCAGAGGTTGCATTGGAAACCATCTCGGAGGAACCGTTCCCGCAAGCCTTTAGGATAGGCCTCAGCTCAAACCGGGTTTTTGTCAGCTTCAACGGGCTGTTGTTCTCTCGCAGAAAATAAATCAGCGGGATCACAGCGCCGATGCATTGACTGAGTCCCGTAGCAACTGCCGCACCTGCAACGCCCCATTTGAAAACAGCGATGAACAATGCGTCAAACACCATATTAGTCACACCTGCCGCAACAGTTGAAAAAAGTCCAAGCTTTGGCTTTTCCGCTGCGATCAGAAACGCCTGAAGCGCATATTGCAGCATGAACGAAGCATTAAAAATCATGGTAACAGAGCCGTAGGTGACGCAGTGCTGAAGCATTCCCTCAGTTGCGCCCAGCAAAAGCGCTACAGGACGCATCACCAGAAAGCCGACTGCCGAAAGCGCCACGCCGACAATAACCGAAGTCCAGATCATCATAGTGAAATAACGGCTTGCCTGCTCCCTCTTTTGCTCTCCCAGCAGCTTTGCCACAAGTGCACTACCGCCTGTTCCCAGCATAAAGCCCACGCCGCCGAGAATCGTGTTAATCGGCATAATCAGATTAATGGCGGCAAACGCAGTGTCTCCAACAAAATTGGAAACAAACAGACCGTCCACCACTCCGTAAATAGAAGTGAATACCATCATAATAATGGACGGTGCCACAAAGCGCAAAAGGCGTTTATAGTCAAAATGGTCAGATAACTGAATATTCATTGAAATCTCCTTTCAAAATATTTTTCAGTAAAAGCTACAATCGGCACGGTCGAGAACGCTTTCAATATACTGTTCGCCCAGTTCGAGATTCTCGGCTATTTTTCCGATAATCTCCTTTGCATAGTAGGAAAAACCCATCTCGTCCGCCAACCGCTTTCCAAGCTCCCTGCCGTCATAGAATAACCCTTTCCGTTTTCCAAAGTAATCACTTTTTGTTCTCTGCGTGTAGTTTCTCATATTCCTCACGCATATACTGATTGGTCTTACGGAACAGAGATAGAAACAATTTCCGTTCTTCCTCGGTAATTCTTGAAAATGCAGCTTCTTCGATCATCCTTGTTTCGCCAATCACCTGCTCACAAAATTTTTGACCGGCTTCAGTGAGTATAATGCGCTTGCGGTTTTTTGTTCCAGTTAGCGATTCCAGTGTGATCCATTCTTTTTTGATCATCGAAGTGATAGAACTGTTGATCGTTTGCTTGGAATACGCCCACTGGTCGCAAAGATCCACCTGAGAAACCGGTTCGTCATAGTTGTACAGAATATAGAGTATCCAGTATACACTGTCAGGAAGGTGGTAACTCTGCGCAATGTCGTGATAGATCCCGTCGCTTTCCTCGGACAGTCGGCTGATCTCCAGCATTTGTTTTCTGATTGTAGTCATATTTAATACCTCCATATTATTAGTCTGTTTTCGGATATTACTATTGTAGTCCGAAAGCGGACAAAAGTCAATAGGTCCACAAAAAATATTTTTTGCAAACCTTTCAAACAGATAAAATGAAAGATTTTGGTACCAAAATTAAAGAACAGCTTCAGCCTGACCTTTATGCGATAGAAGCCGGTTTTCACCACTGCAAGCGGTCCTTTGGGGATAAATTTAAGTTCATCCGCAAATCAGCGGGCTTTCAATCATTTGTAGGGATTCAGACGGATCGTTCTTGCTCCGACAGACAGATCCACTCATCACGCTTCTACATTTATCTAGGGCAACACCACACAAAGCCATAGCTGTCCAAAGGGTAGGTTGGCTATGTTTTTTCAATATGTAAAAGCTCCAAAATATTACTTTGAGAGATTTTTCATATTGAAATCTACAAAGCCGATTTCCTCGTCATCGCATTTTACATATTCAAGCAGTTCTTGTATCTGTTCCTCATCTCCGTGAAGAACCACCTTATTTGTTATATTGTTAGGCATAAATTCCTCCTAGTTCAAGGCATGAAAAAAGCCGTTATGATTTCTCATAACGGCTGGGTTGGTTTTGTTTAATTTGGTTTGGTCGATAAATGGGGATTTGTAGAGATGAAAATTATGCTTATCTTTTGAATACCTGAGCGTTATTTCTCCGCTGTAAAAACTGTACCGAATTCCACGCGATTTATTGATGTCACTTTCAAATTGGATTTTTTAAGAAAGTTCACTGTATCTTCAATAGTATCGGGATACATATGTATTTTACGTATAGTGAAGTCAAGTTCCTCAGACTGATCATCTGCAATTGAAAGAACAAAACGCCCGTTTTTTGATAGCAAAGATGCGACTTTATCTATAAATGCTTGTTTTTCTTTAATATGCCACAGGACCAAAGAAGAGTAAATGATATCAAATTTTTTAGTAGAACAGTAATCAAAAAAATCTCCACAAATCAAAGTTTTATTATCAAATCTTTCAAGATTTTCTATTGCCCGTTCGATGGTTTTCGGAGAAAAGTCAATCCCTGTAAAATGCTTGCAATTAGGAATGACTTTTAATGCCAAACGTCCTGTACCTACACCAATTTCAAGAACATTTTTATTCTTGTTGAGTTGTAAAGAGTTGATGAAAATTTGTCCGTCCCATTTATCCATATAGTCTCTTAAAACCTGTGGATCACGCACTGGATCATTTTTTTCATCAATAAGTAAATCATAATGATTAATGATATCGTTCATATGCCCACTTCCTATCAGATATATATTTTATCCTACAAATTCCGATTTGTCACTCCGTTTACTACAAACAGTATACCACACCCAGCCGAATATTTCAACCTCATATTTTTATATCCATATCATTATCTTCCGAAATATCCTGAGCTGATTCTTTCTCCGCCTCTCGTCAGCAGAACCAGTGTAGAAACTGCAATAAATTGACCTGTCATCGTCAGTTGATATTTCCTGCTGCTCAAATCCTTCGCCCCAGCCGTCACTTGTTTGTCCGAGAAGATCGCTTTCCAACTCCTTAATATCAGTATCTGAACTATCCTTTGTGACCTGACATTCGATTATCTCCATAAGACTGCCATTTCTCAGTTCTACAGACGGGAAAGCAGAATAGAGCTTTTCATTTACAGAATAACTCCGCCTAAAAACAAGTCGTCATACATACGATGCAGCTGCCCGATCCGCTTATCAGCATACTGGATAAGCACCGAAAACGCTGTGAAAGCATTGACGGATTCAGGAATGATTACAAAATTTGCACGGATGTATCAAGGCACTGCGTGACACTTCCATGCAAACTGCTGATTCCGCAGGCATTAAAACGATACACATACACGATTATAGGCGCTTTCATGCGTCGTTGCTTGCAAACAAAGCTATTAATATGCAGGAGATAGCCAGAGATTAATATTTTGAATAAAAACGTGTATATAAAAATAAAAACCATGCATTTTGCGTGGTTTTTATGCTATATGGTCGGGGCGACAGGACTTGAACCTGCGGCATCTTGGTCCCAAACCAAGCACTCTACCAAACTGAGTTACGCCCCGTTGCTGACGAATAGTGTGCAGCAAATTCCTGAACCCTGCACACGTAATGGATATTCTATTCTTCTCTCATTACTGCGTCTGCGTCATCAGACAGCGTTATAATTATATACTTTTTAATATCAAATGTCAAGCGTAAGTTAAACTTTCTGCATATTGCACAAATTATCAATATCACAAAGCCCTTTTGTATTGCTTATTGCAGTCTGAAACCATCGGATTGCCGAATTAAATCGAGAAATAAGAATGTTTGGTGAAAATTAAAGGATATCCATTGATTTTTTTTAGGAAGTATGCTATTATATTAATAAATAGTGTATTGAAAAGCAAAGGAAAGGACTGTTTCTATGAAAACTAAAAGATGCCCTCACTGTAATGCGGAAATATCCGAAGAAGCAATACTCTGCAAATTCTGCCATTCGCTTCTCATAGACGATCAGAACGAAAACGCAGAAGAAGATGATGTTCCCTCAGATGAAGAAAGCACGATCGTATTCAATAAGCAGCAGCTTCAGCAGGACGATGACAGGACCCGTATTTTTTCCGCAGCTCAGGTAAACGAGCAGTTTAACAGCCGTTCCGTTTCAGACGGCGGAGAGGATAATTACGGCAGCCCACAAACTGAAGGCTATGAAGAATACGATGAAAACGAATATGAGGATTATGATGAGGAATACGACGATGACGACAGCGAAATAGACCCGTCAAAGAAAACCTTTATGATAGCTGCGGTAATTACAATAGGTATACTTGTTATCGTAATTATAGCCGTTATAGTCGGATATAAGATATTCGGCTTCTCAGGCGGAAATGATTCATCGGACGGACTTGACGGACTTTCCGACAAAACCTCCTCTTCTCAGAGCCTGAACGATACGTCTGATGATAAATCCTCTGTTCAGCAGACAGACCCGCAGTCCTCTGCCGATAATTCATCAGACAGCAAACCGGAAGCTTCTTCATCAAATGATACATCTTCCGAGCCTGAGGATTCCTCCGAAGCAAGCTCTTTGCCTGAAGATTCGTCGGCTGCGGATCATTCACAAGCTGACGCTTCAAGCTCGTTGCCCGACTCCTCCTCCGTTTCAGATACTTCCTCCACAAGCGACAGCTCATCAGCGGATACGTCCTCGGCGGCAGATACTTCATCAGCCCCAGATACGTTTGATGACAGCGCTATAATTGCTTCTGTTTCATCACAGATCAGCGGAACGATCTCTTCATATGAATTCAGAGAGGACGACGGGAACTACAGGTATTACTACATATTTACAGAGGACAGCCACGGCTACAGCGTTGCATATAATAAAAGCACCGGCGAATCAGTTGTAGTCCAGAATTATTGATAAATCCCGAGTTATTAAGCTTTTGTTGCCGCAGAATGCATAATTTTCGCATTCTGCGGCATTTTGTTGTTATAATCCACAAATCCGCAGTTCTATTCAGAGTGAATTTATATTTGCATTAAGAGATTTTTTGTGGTATAATAAATGTTTGGAAAGATATGAATTTTATTTAAGCCGTCCTTTGTACAGACTCCGTTCTGGCTGCACAGGCTTAAAGGGAGGATATTTATGATAAGAAAAGATTTAAGGAACATTGCTATTATCGCTCACGTTGACCACGGTAAAACGACCCTCGTTGACGAAATGCTCAAACAGAGCGGAACCTTCCGCGATAATCAGGCGGTCGACGACAGAGTCATGGACTCTAACGACATTGAGCGCGAAAGAGGAATCACTATACTTGCCAAAAATACGTCTATTCATTACAAGGACGTTAAAATAAACGTTATAGATACTCCGGGACACGCCGATTTCGGCGGCGAGGTAGAACGAGTTCTAAAAATGGTAAACGGAGTTATTCTGCTGGTAGACGCAGCGGAAGGACCTATGCCTCAGACCAGATTCGTTCTTCAGAAGGCGCTGGAGCTTGGACATAAAATAATCGTTGTAGTTAACAAGATAGACCGCCCCGACGCAAGACTCAACGAAGTAGGCGACGAGGTATTGGAACTGCTTATGGATCTTGACGCCAGTGACGAGCAGCTTGACAGTCCTATTCTTTACTGCTCAGGCAGGGACGGAACGGCTTCTTATCACCCCAATGAGCAGGGAGAGGATCTTATTCCTCTGCTTGACGAAATACTGAACTATATCCCTGCCCCTGAGGTAGACGCTGAAGGCTCTATGCAGTATCTTGTTTCGGCTATAGACTACAATGAATATGTCGGAAGAATTGCCGTAGGAAGAATAGAACGCGGAGTCATGAAAGTTAATCAGGAAGTTACCGTCGGCGATTTTCATCAGACCAAAAAGGAATACAGGGGCAGGATCGTTACAATGTATCAGATAGAGGGACTTAACCGAGTTCCCTGCGACGAAGCAAAGGCCGGCGATATAGTTTGTATAAGCGGTATTGAGAATATTACTATAGGCGATACAATATGCGAATTCGGCAGCTTTGAGGCACTTCCCTTTGTAAAAATTTCAGAGCCTACAGTTGAAATGACATTTTCGGTCAACGACTCTCCGTTTGCCGGAAGAGAGGGTAAATTCGTAACCTCTCGGCAGCTCAGGGACAGGCTGTTCAAGGAGCTTCTGAAAGACGTTTCCCTTAGGGTTTCAGAAACCGATTCAACCGACAGCTTCAAGGTAGCCGGCAGAGGAGAAATGCACCTGTCTATACTGATCGAAAATATGCGCCGTGAGGGCTACGAGCTTTCAGTTTCTACGCCTCATGTGCTTTATAAGGAAATTGACGGAAAGCTTAACGAGCCTATTGAAAGACTTGTTATAGACGTTCCGGAAAGCTGCGTAGGTTCGGTAATGGAAAAGCTAGGTTCAAGAAAAGGCGAGCTTACCCAGATGACTCCTGTAGGAAGCAGAATGAGAATTGAATTTCTGATCCCCGCAAGAGGGCTTTTCGGCTACAGAAGCGAGTTTATGACCGATACTAAGGGCGAGGGAATAATGAGTTCGGTATTTCACAGCTATCAGCCATATAAAGGCGAAATCGCAAGAAGAAGCACAGGCTCGCTTGTTGCCTTTGAAACAGGAGAGGCTGTTACCTACGGCCTTTTCAACGCTCAGGAACGAGGAGAGCTGTTTATAACTGCGGGAACTCCCGTATATGAGGGAATGATAGTCGGAGCTTCTCCGAAAGCCGAGGATCTCGTTGTCAACGTCTGCAAGAAAAAACATCTTACAAATACCAGAGCAAGCGGCAGCGACGATGCCTTAAGGCTTATCCCGCCGAGAAATCTGAGTCTTGAGGATTCCCTTGAATTTCTCGCCGACGACGAGCTTCTTGAGGTAACTCCCAAAAATATCAGAATAAGAAAGAGAACTCTCAGCAATACCCTCAGAGCCAAGGAAAGAGCTAAAATGTAAAGCTATATAAGCAGGCGGACAGCATAACTTATGCAGTCCGCCGCTTTTGCCTTATGTTTATTTACAAGCAAAAGCGCCCTGAAATTATACCTGCTGAGATCAGCAAAATTGATTTGAGCGAATTGTATTAAAATCAATTGACAAACAGATAATTATTTGCTATAATTAATATGTATTTTTATATCTTACTACTGACGCCCTTATTAAAAGTATACAAGATTCATGGCTGAAATACTGTTATACTGTATTTTATTCTGAATTTACACTCAGTCTTTTTAAAGGGAACAGCAGCTTTACTGAAATAATATATTTGGGAACAGATTTCATATATATTTCTCAGGACTGAAAATTTAAAAGGTGGAATGAAAGAATGGGTTTGATTGAAGCAATATTCGGTAATTACTCTAAAAAAGAGCTGAAAAGAATAGAGCCTATTAAGAATAAGGTGCTTGAGCTTGAGGAAAAGTATCAGCCGATGTCCGATCATGAGCTGAGAGAACAGACTCAGATAATGAAGGACAAGATCGCCGACGGACTTAGCTCTCTGGACGACGTTTTGCCGGACGCTCTTGCGGTATGCCGTGAAGCCGCTTTCCGTGTGCTTGGCAAAAAGCCTTTCCCGGTTCAGATAATAGGAGCTATAATCCTTCATCAGGGCAGAATTGCCGAGATGAAGACAGGAGAAGGAAAAACCCTTGTAGCCTGTCTTGCGGCTTATGCTAATTCGCTGGACGGCAAGGGAGTTCACGTTGTTACGGTAAACGACTATCTTGCAAAATTCCAGTCAGAGGAAATGGGCAAGGTATTCAGATTCCTCGGACAGTCTATAGGCGTAGTGCTTTCGGGTATGGACAAAGATGAAAAGCGTGCTGCATACAATGCGGATATTACATACGGAACCAACAACGAGTTCGGCTTCGACTATCTCCGCGACAACATGGTCATTTATAAAAAAGACAAGGTACAGAGGGAACATTCCTTTGCAATCGTGGACGAGGTAGACTCTATCCTTATCGATGAGGCGAGGACTCCGCTTATTATTTCAGGTCAGGGAGATAAGTCTACAGAGCTTTATACTCTTGCAGACCGTTTTGCAAAAACGCTTAAACCGATTACCGTTGTTGAAATGGACGACAAGGCGGATAACGATGCTCTTGACGGCGACTACATCATAGATGAAAAGGCAAGGACTGCAACCCTTACAAAGTCGGGAGTCAAAAAGGCTGAAAAGGTATTTAACGTAATTAACCTTATGGACGCCGACAATATGACTCTGCTGCACCATATAAATCAGGCTATAAAAGCCAACGGTACAATGAGAAAGGACATCGACTATGTAGTCAAGGACGGAGAGGTACTTATAGTCGACGAATTTACAGGACGTATAATGATAGGACGCCGCTTCAACGACGGTCTGCATCAGGCTATCGAGGCAAAAGAGGGCGTTAAGGTAATGCGCGAGTCCAAAACTATTGCTACTATCACCTATCAGAACTACTTCCGTCTATACTCAAAGCTTTCGGGTATGACAGGTACTGCGATCACCGAAGAGGACGAGTTCAGGGAGATCTATAAGCTGGACGTTATCGAAGTCCCGACAAATAAGCCTGTTGTAAGAATGGATCATCCGGACGTTGTTTACAAGACCGAAAAGGGCAAATTCAACGCCGTTATCGAGCAGATAATCGAATGCAACAAAAAAGGACAGCCGGTTCTGGTTGGTACAGTTTCGATCGAAAAATCCGAATATCTGTCAAGACTGCTTAAAAATAAGGGCGTAAAGCATGAGGTTCTCAACGCTAAATATCACGACAAGGAAGCTAAGATAGTAGCTCAGGCAGGTAAGTACGGAGCTGTTACCATAGCTACCAATATGGCAGGAAGAGGAACGGATATTCTCCTCGGAGGAAACGCCGAATATCTTGCTACAGAGCAGCTTTATAAAATGGACTATCCCGAGGAAATCGTCGTTGAAGCGACCGGCTTTGCGGAAACCGACAATGAGCAGGTGCTTGAGGCGAGAGCTAAGTACAAGGAGCTTTACGCCAAATATTCCGCTGAAGTTGCCGAAAAAGCGGAAAAGGTAAAGGAAGCCGGCGGATTGTTTATTATCGGTACGGAAAGACATGAGTCAAGACGTATCGACAATCAGCTGAGAGGACGTTCGGGACGTCAGGGCGACCCGGGAGAAAGCCTGTTCTTCCTTTCACTTGAGGACGATCTTATGCGTCTGTTCGGCGGCGACAGGATAAACGCTATGATGGAAGCGCTGAAGGTCGACGAAAATACGCCTATCCAGTCAAAAATGCTTGCCAACGTTATCGAGTCCTCTCAGAAGAAGATAGAGGGCAGAAACTTCAATATCAGAAAGAACGTTCTTAACTACGACGACGTAATGAATACCCAGCGTGAAATTATCTACGGTCAGCGCCAGAAGGTTCTCGACGGAGAGGATATTCACGACTATATCGTCGGAATGATCAAGGAATACATTGATTCAACGGTCAATATGTACCTGCTTGACGACGAGATACACGACGACTGGAATCTGGAGGGCCTGCGCGATCATCTTATGGGTCTGTTTACCGTTGACAGCGATTTCAGATACGACGCAAAGCAGCTTGACGAGGTATCCAAGAAGGATATTGTAGAAATGCTCAACGACAGAGCCGACAAGATATATGCTAAGCGTGAGGAGGATCTCGGCAGAGAGCTTCTAAGAGAAATAGAACGTGTTGTTCTGCTTAAAGTCGTAGATACAAAGTGGATGGCTCATATCGACGATATGGAAGAACTGAAGCGCGGTATCGGTCTGCGCTCCTACGGTCAAAAGAACCCTGTTGTTGAATACCGTATGGAAGGCTTCGATATGTTCGACGCTATGATCGACGCTATCCGCGAGGATACGGTAAGAATGCTGTTTACCATTCAGGTAAGAAAGTCTGCGCCTGCTCCCAAGAGAGAACAGGTTCTCAACGAGGGCGCTCAGCATCATAATATCCAGAGAAAAACAAGTAAAGTCGGACCGAACGATCCATGTCCCTGCGGAAGCGGAAAGAAATACAAAAAATGCTGCGGAGCAGGACAGAATACAAACGAATAAATAAGCCTTGCAGGACGGTTTTTACCGTCCTGTTTTGGAGTATACGGAACGAAAACGTTATCAAAAAATATGAAAAAGCAATATCCTATAACGCTTACATAAGACAGGAGTTTTAATTTATGTCATCTGCATTTAAAAAAGCCGATATTCTAATTCCCAAGAATACTGATATGACAAAATGGGCGGTCGTGGCCTGCGATCAGTATACCTCTCAGCCGGAATACTGGTATGAAACGGAAAGGCTTGCCGCCGGTTCAAAATCCGCTCTAAATCTGATACTTCCGGAGGTTTATCTGGAAAACCCTGACGTTGAAATGCGTATAGAGAAAATACATAATAATATGACCGAATACCTTGAAACGGATACCTTTAAAGAGCTTAAAAATTCCCTTATATATATTGAGCGTACTCAGTCCGACGGAAAGGTGAGATCTGGAATAGTCGGAGCTATCGACCTTGAAGAATATGATTACCGAAAGGGTTCTCGATCTCAGGTAAGAGCCACTGAGGCTACGGTAGTAGAACGTATTCCGCCAAGAATAAAGGTACGCGAGGGTGCGCAGATAGAGCTTCCTCATATTATGATTCTTATAGACGATACTGAAAAAACGGTAATAGAGCCGCTGGCTGAAAAAACAGGCGGTATGGAAAAGCTTTATGATTTCAAGCTTATGCAGAACGGAGGAAGCATAAAGGGCTGGCTGCTTGATGAAAAATCCGCGGACAATGTGCTGGCTGCTCTTGAAAAGCTTGCCGACCTTGATTCATTCAATAAAAAATACGGTATCAGCGAAACCTCTCCGCTCGTTTACGCAATGGGCGACGGAAATCATTCTCTTGCTACCGCCAAAGAGTATTATGAGAGACTGAAGGCTAAATATCCCGATAAGGATATGGCGCACAGTCCCGCAAGGTACGCTCTTGCCGAAATAGTTGATCTTCATTCGCCTGCCCTGGAATTTGAAGCTATCCATAGGATCGTGACCGGCGTTGACGCACAAAAGCTTGAGGAAAAGGTGACTGAAGAGCTTGAACTCAGCGATAGTATAAGCGCACAGAAGATCGTTATCGTAAAAAACGGCGTTCACAAAGAAAAATATGTACATAAGCCGCTTTCCAAACTTGCAGTCGGAAGCCTTCAGACAGTACTGGACAGACTGCTGCCCGAAGCGGGAGGAAAAATCGACTATATACACGGCACGGAAGTTGTAGACAGGCTTTCGATGAACGAGGATACGATCGGCTTTATCCTGCCGGATATGGCGAAATCAGAGCTTTTCCCGACGGTCATCTGTGACGGAGCGCTCCCCAGAAAAACCTTTTCAATGGGTCACGCCGAGGATAAAAGATTTTATGTAGAAGCGAGAAAGATTGCCGAGTAGAGAGTGATCAGTATGTCATATAACCCTAAAGAACTTTGATATCCGAGATTTGTTAATTTGCAGGATGCGCTGAAAGATCCTGCCGATTCGGAGTTTATAAAAGCAGAGGCAATGTATCTTCACTCACAGCTTCACAGCGGTTCGGTATATGGAATCAACAATACCTATTTTGATGAAATTGCCGCAGGAATAAATGAGGAAAACTTCAAGCTTTGTCCTACGGCAAGAAACATGACCCCGGCATGGGATTTATGGCATATAACCAGAATTGAGGATATTACCGCAAGCATTCTTCTTTGCAACGACGAAGAGACGCAAAACTAAAAAGTTTCTTGAAAAGCTTACCCTCGACCAGCCTTCAAAAACCTTTTTGCCGTCACAGATCATCAGAATAAAAGATGAGGGTGCAGTTATTCCGGAAACCGAGGGACTGATGAATTATTGGGGAAGGAAAACTGTTTCGGAGATAATTACTATGCCTTTAACAAAACACCAGATCATTCATCTGAATGACTGCAAAAGTATTGTGGATAAATATCAGAAGCGTACAAAAACCAAATGTTCATAACATTAATATAAAGGAGCAGATCAGCTATGATTATTTCAGAGGTTAAAAAAGAGCTTACGGAACATATCATTCCGTTCTGGGCAAATTTGAAGGACGAGGAAAACGGCGGCTTTTACGGATATATGAGCTATGATCTTGAGCTTGACAAAAAGGCCGATAAGGGAGTTATTCTTCACTCAAGAATATTGTGGTTCTTTTCAAGCTGCTATGCCGTTCTCAAGAACGAAAAATGCAGGGAGCTTGCAGATCATGCATTCGAGTATATAAAAAATCACTGTGTCGATTACGATAACGGCGGAGTTTACTGGATGACAAGCTTTAAGGGCGAACCGTCGGATACTATGAAGCATACCTACAACATAGCCTTTGCAATTTATGCGCTTTCAGCTTATTACAACGCTGTCGGCGATAAATTCGCTCTTGACCTTGCCTATAAGCTTTTCAGCGATATTGAAACAAATACTCTCGACGAATACGGATACCGTGAAGCTTTTACCGTTGACTGGAAGCTTGTACCAAACGATGCTCTTTCGGAAAACGGCCTTATGGCAGATAAAACTATGAATGCGATTCTTCACCTGATCGAAGCTTACACCGAGCTTTATAAAGCTGACAGAAATGATGAAGTTGCAAAGCGTCTTAAATTTCAGCTTTCTCAAATAAAGGATAAGGTTTTCGATTCTCAGACAAACGCCCTCAAGGTTTTCTTTAATGAAAAGCTGGAAGTGATCGGAGATATTCATTCCTACGGTCATGATATTGAAGCAACCTGGCTTATGGACCTTGCCTGCGATACGCTGGAGGACGAGGAGCTTAAAAAACAGTTTGCCGATATGGATCTGAATATCTCGAATAATATTCTTAATACAGCAATGGAGAACGGAGCTCTTAACAACGAGCGTGAAAACGATAAGATAGACAGAAAGCGAGTATGGTGGGTAGAAGCAGAGTCTGTCGTTGGTTTTATAAATGCATATCAGCACAGCGGCGATAAGAAATTCCTTGAAGCTGCAAAGTCGGTCTGGGAATACATAAAGTCGGATATTATCGACAAGCGTCCCGGCTCTGAATGGTACAGCGAGGTTTCCTTTGAGCATAAACCCCACGGCTTCAAGGAGATCGTAGGCCCGTGGAAATGTCCGTATCACAACGGAAGAATGTGCCTTGAGGTAATAAAGAGAGGTATAGACTTCTGATGAAAAGGTATTTATGCGAAGCTCATCTGCACACAAGCGAGGGGAGCGCCTGCGCTTCAATAGGCGGCTCACAGCAGGCGGAACGCTACAAGGCGCTGGGATACGATACTATATTTGTAACAGATCATTTTTTCAACGGTAACAGTGCAGTTGACCGCTCTCTTAAATGGAGCGATAAGGTCAGCGCTTATTGCAGAGGCTTTGAAAACGCACAAGCAAAAGGAAAAGAGATAGGACTTACCGTTCTTTTCGGAATTGAATACACCTATGGCGGCGCTGATTTTCTTACCTACGGAGTTGATAAACAGTGGCTTCTTTCTCACCCCGAGCTTGAAGACAACGACTTTTTCAGATATGCTGAGCTTGTTCATGAAGCGGGAGGCTTTCTGGTTCATGCTCACCCATTTAGGCGTGCAAGCTATCTCCGTGAAATAAGGCTTGTTCCCGATCATACCGACGCTGTCGAAATAATCAACACCCACAGCGGCGACGAGCTTTCAAATAAAAGAGCGCAATGGTACGCAGAGCAGTTCGGTCTGCCTGTTACCGGCGGAACGGATAATCATTACTGTCCCGGCGGAGAATTCTGTGCGGTATGTACAAAAAACAAAATAGCCTGTGCACAAGACTATATCGGAGCTGTAAAAAACGGAGCGCTTACTCTGGAAAGGATCCAATTTGAAGCTGAAAAATACAGATAACCTGTAAAATAAATGATGAAAGGATAAAAATGATGAAGATCAAAAAAACACTGGCGCTTATTCTCGGTACGGCGATTGCCGTTTCAGGCTTTGCTGCCTGCTCTGACAAGGACGGCGAAAAGGACTCCGAAAGCGGCACATCACAGACAGAGGAAACACCGAAGGAGATCCGTGACATAACCTCATGGAATCTTGTCAAGGAAATGAAGACCGGCTGGAACCTGGGAAATACCATGGACGCAACGGGCGGAAGCGGAGTTGACGCTGAAACCTCCTGGGGAAACAAGGAAACCTCAAAGGCGATGGTAGACCTGCTGAAATCAAGCGGCTTCAACGTACTGAGAGTACCCGTGTCCTGGGGCACTCACATGGACGACGAGTATAACGTTGACGAAGCTTGGATGACAAGAGTAAAGGAAATAGTAGATTACGGCATTGACAACGATATGTTTGTAATTCTTAACACGCACCATGAGGACTGGTATTTCCCGACCGAAGAAAACAAAGAGGAGGACATTAAGCAGCTCAAGGCTTTATGGACTCAGATAGCTGACGAATTTAAAAACTATGACGAACACCTTATTTTCGAGGGGTTGAATGAGCCTAGGCTCAGAAATACTCCCGGCGAATGGACAGGCGGCGATTCTGCTTCAAGGGCGATCGTCAACGAATACGCAAAGGCATTTTACGAAACCGTAAGAAACAGCGGCGGAAACAATCCGAAGCGTCATCTTATGATCACAGGCTACGCTGCGTCGTCCTCAAGAAACTGTCTTGAAGCAATAGATCTTTCCGGCTTTGACGATAAAGTAATTGTATCGGTACACGCATATCTTCCCTATTCCTTTGCGCTTGATACAAAGGGTACGGACGTATTCAATGCCGAAGCTGACGGTTCTTCTATCGACAATCTGTTCATAGACCTTAACGATTTATTCCTTAGCAAGAATATTCCTGTTATAGTCGGAGAATACGGTTCGGTAAACAAATACAATATTGAGGACAGAGTTGAGTGTGCAAAATACTATCTCAATGCGGCAAAGAAGGCTGGCGTTCCCTGTATCTGGTGGGATAATGGTGCGACCGCAGGCGCAGGTGAAAACTTTGGACTGATGGACAGAAGTCTGCCTCCTGCATGGAACTTTCAGGAAATAATAGACGCTATAATGTCCGTCTACTCCGAGTCCTAGTCCTGGCGCGGACGGCGCAATTCGCGTGATCGCTCCTGACGTCGCTCGTTTGTAATAATGCGCAGTTTAACGCCGCGGTTATAATTTGCAAACGGCAGGCAATATAAATAGAAAAGATCGGTCAGCTTTAATAAACTGACCGATCTCTATTTTTACTATTTTATGCTGACCATTACTCTCTTTTGAAGCCGAGTGTAATTTCATATTCAGAATCCAGCGAATTCTGCTTATCTGCGTCCTTTACATACTTATTGACCAAAGCTGTAGACTTTTCTACTGCCTGAAGCGTTCCCGCTCCCGCTACACAGCCTCCCGGACAACCCATTCCCTCAAGAAGGTAGCCATCGTATTTTCCTGCCTTTGCAAGCTGGAGCAGCTTTCTGCATTCCTTCAGCCCCTGAGCTGAAGCGACCTTTATTTCACGGTCGGGGTCAAGACGTTTTATTACGTCAGCAACTGCCTTTGCAACTCCGCCGCTGACAGCAAAGCCCCTTCCGTCACCTGTTCCATCGCTGAGCGGAACAGTTTCATCGTCCGTAATATCCTCAAATTTAACATTCTTAGCCTCGAACATTCCCATAAGCTCTTCAAAGGTAAGAACAAAGTCTACGTCAGAGCGTACCGAACGCCTGCTGGCTTCCAGCTTTTTGGCGGCGCAAGGTCCGATAAACGCAATACAAGCATCAGGATTCTCTTTTTTTACCATTCTTGCAGTTAGAACCATAGGAGTCATTGCCATAGATATGTACGGCGCAAGCTCGGGAAAAAGCTTCTTAGCCATTACAGACCAGGACGGACAGCAGGAGGTAGCCATAAAAGGCTGATGTTCGGGAACCTCCCGCATAAAATCCTTAGCTTCCTCTACCGCACAGAGGTCTGCTCCTATTGCGACCTCTACAACACTGTCAAAGCCCAGCTTTTTCATAGCCGCCGTAAGCTTTTCAGGCGACGCCTTAGGTCCAAACTGCCCTACAAATGCAGGAGCGACCAACGCAATAACCTTTTTGCCTTTTTTAATTGCATGAATAAGCTGGAATATCTGTCCCTTATCAACGATAGCGCCGAATGGACAGTTAACAAGGCACATTCCACAGGAAACGCACTTATCGTAGTCTATCTTAGCCTTGCCGTTTTCGTCCGAGCCTATTGCGTCCATTCCGCAGGCCCTTGCGCAGGGGCGTTCCATTTTATTTATAGCGTTATACGGACAAACGCTCTGACATCTTCCGCATTTAATACATTTTGACTGATCAATGACCGATTTTCCGTGAACTATTTCAATTGCTCCCTTTGGGCATACCTCCTTGCAGGGGTGTGCAAGGCAGCCTTGACAGCAGTCGGTAACGTGATAATGAGTTTCCGGACAGGCATTGCAGGCAAAATTGATTATATTTACAAGCGGCGGATCGTAATACTTTTCAGCAATAGCCGTTTCCTCAATCCCGTCTGAAACAGACTCATGCTGGTCGATAGGACGAAGCGGAAGTCCGATAGCAAGACGAAGCCTTTCTTCAACGATAGCCCTTTCAAGAAAGATCGACTCGCGGTATACCGCAACCTTTCCCGGTACTATTTTATACGGAAGAGTATCTATCCTGCTGTAATCCCCGCCTTCATATGCGAGCCTTGCAACCTCTGTAAATACCTTTCTTCTTATATCCGTAACCGAATTATAAATGCCTCTCATTTTCATCAGGAGTTTCTCTCCTTTCACTCTCAATAAAACTCTGATCTTAACAATCCTTATGCTTTTATTGTACCTTTTTGTTAAAGTTTTGTCAAGGATTATATACGTTTTTTCATGGGGTATTCTCATTTAAATTATTGGAGAGAACTTTTAAATAAAAAGGATCTTATGAAATAAAAATGAATCTATCCCGCCTGAATATGACCGCTTTCATATACGGTTCGCTGTTCCTCTTCTGATAATATCCGACTGATCAGCTTCCGAATATTAGGATCGCCATTATTCTTACGGTAAACAGCATAAAAGCCGCTGACTATCGGATATACTCCGTCAACATAACCATATAAACACTCCTGACGGTAAACCAAACAAAACTGCATAGTAAAGAATTTCATATTGCAACAAAGCTGCGCCCTCCGTTTTTTACATTGTATTTTATTGCTGTGCCATACTCAATCAGATCACAGTCCATAAAAAACCAATTAGAAGAGTAAAAAATAAAAATTTTACATTTCCTATTGACAAGCGCCGTTATTTTTGGTATACTAATATAAATTGCATATTATCGGATTTTGGAGGAAAAAACAATGAGCGGATTAGAAATTGTAGCAGGCGTGCTTCTTATTCTGGCAAGTCTGGTGATTATTTTAGTAGTTTTGGTTCAGGAAAGCAAGGAGCAGGGATTGACTTCTGCTATCGGCGGCGGTTCAAACGAATCGTTCTACGGAAGAAATACAGGAAGAACCCGTGACGCTAAGCTTTCTAAATTTACCAGAACGGCGGCAATAATATTCTTTGTTGTTACACTGGCAGTTAATATTATTTCGTCAATACAGAAATAGTCATATCAAGCTGAAAAACTATGCCCTGCTTATGCGGGGCTTTTGTTTTGCGTCGATGGAAAAAAGCCTGAAGGGAGGATAATTTTACGGTGTTTACGGTCAATGACCCGAAAAAAATAATAGATATGTTTTCATGGTGCAGAGATTCAATGCTGAAAAGCTATTCGGAGGGAATAACCGGGGCAGGATACTGTGATAATAAATCTGAGCCTGCTTGGTCGGCAGTGTTTACCGGAGATTACTGCTTTCTTGCAGGAAAGCCTGCAGAAAACAATGAGCTTGCACAATTAATAAAAAATAACGGCAGCGAAACCGTAGTTATTCCTCAATATTCCGACTGGCTTGAACCGCTTAATAGGTGCGGCTGCGGTCTGGAACTTACAAAGCGCTATCATACAAGGCTTCCCGATAACGGCTTTGATTTAAAAAGGCTTGAAATTATCAGGTCAGAAATTTGTAAAATAAAAGGTGCGGCTATTGAAAAAATAGGTGAAAAGGAATATAATGAACTGAGATACTGTAAATGGGAAAATTCGTTTGTAAGCAATTTTAAGGATTACAGCGACTATAGCAGGAACGGTTTTGGGTATATTATTCTTATAGACGGGCAGATCGCTTCAGGAGCTTCAACCTTCGGAAGCTACAGCAAGGGCGTTGAGATTCAGATCGCTTCTGACCCGAAATACAGAAGAATGGGACTAGCCTCAATATGCTCCGCACAGTTTATTATCGAATGTATTAAAAGAGGTCTGCGCCCTCACTGGGACGCGGCGAATTTAATATCAGTAAAAATTGCAGAAAAGCTGGGCTTTAAATACGACGGAAGCTATCCGGCTTTTTACATTAATAAAAAGACGAAAGGCAGATCAGATGGTTAAGAAAAAGGAAAAGAAAACGAAAACAGATTATCAGAAGCTTATATTTATAAAGCTGAAAAAATCCGGTAAGAAACCGGTAAGCTTTAAGGAGCTTCTGAAAAGCTGCCGTATTAATGGCTTTGATTTCGGTGAATTTGTAAAAGCGGTCAATAAGCTTAAAGCAAAGGGAGAAATAACCGAGACCCGCTCAGGATTCTTATTAATAGATAAAAAATCCTTCGTGAAATGCGTTGTTGCCCGTCTTAATAAAACCTACGGGTTTGTAAGAGATACGGCTACAGATCAGGAGTTTTTTATTACAGGTAAGTTTCTCAAGGGAGCAATGCCGGGGGATATCGTTCTGGTGCGTACCTTTGAGGGAAAAGGAGCTTCGCTTGAGGGCGAAGTACAGGAAATTCTTGAAGAAAACTTCTCACGCTTTACCGGAGAGATAGTTAGTGAATTCGGAGAGCTTAAAATAGTTCCTGATACGCTTTCAAAATATGCTATGGAGTTTGAAAATCCAAATGGCTTTGAACTGCATGAGCATGATAAGGTTATGGCTGAGATAACTGTCAGAGGCAGCAGACATTCGGAGCATAAATGTACAATTGTATCAAGCTTCGGAAGCTCTCTTAAAGCCGCTGTCTGTGCGCTTTCAGTTCTGGAACTAAACGGAATAACCCCCGTTTTCCCTCCGGAGGTCATATACGAAGCTAAAATGGTTTCCGACAGCCTTAGGGTTTCTCAAGACACCGCCGACCGTCTTGACCTCAGGGATAAACCGATCTTTACCATTGACGGAGCTGATACAAAGGATATTGACGACGCTGTTTCTGTTGAAAGGATCGAAGGCGGCTACGAGCTGGGAGTTCATATTGCCGACGTTTCGCATTACGTTCTTCCTAAGTCCTCCCTTGACAGCGAAGCGTTCAAAAGAGGAACCAGCGTATATTATGCCAACCGTGTTATACCAATGCTGCCCAAGGAGCTTTCAAACGGAATATGTTCGCTGAATCCGCAGGAGGACAGGCTGGCGTTTTCCTGCCTTATCAGGCTTGACAGCAATGCCGTTATAAAAGAGTATAAGTTTGCAAAAACAATTATCCATTCAAGGGTCAAGGGAGTCTATTCTGAATTAAACGAGCTTCTGGAAGGCTATAACTCTAAAACTCTCTGCGAAAAATACTCCGAGGTTCTGGAAACAATTCCTGTTATGCATGAGCTTGCCGTAAAACTGAACAAGAAAAAACTTAACCGCGGCGCTCCTCAGCTAGAAACTCCGGAAGGAAAGCTTATTATTAATGAGGATGACGTATGCGTCGGAGTAAAGGTAAGACAGCGCGGTATCAGCGAGGAAATGATAGAAGACTTTATGCTAACCGCAAACGAATGTGCCGCAAGATTCGGTCTTGAAAATAATCTTCCGTTTGTCTACCGTGTTCATGAAAACCCATCGGAGGAAAAGCTTGAAAATCTTAAAGAAGGTCTGACAAAGCTTGGGATAACCTTTAACTTCAACGGTCAGCCCTCCCCAGCCGATCTTTCGTCGATACTTGAAAAAGTTCGGGGAACTGATATAGCGGTAATAGTTAATAATCTAATCCTAAGATCAATGTCGAAAGCAAAATATTCTACCGAGCCTATCGGTCATTTCGGACTTGTGCTTGACGATTATGCACATTTTACTTCTCCGATAAGACGTTATCCCGATCTTACTATTCATCGTATAATGAGCGATTTCCTGGGAGGACTTACCGCAGAGCAGTGTGCGCAGAAGTATAATAAATTCTCCTACGCAAGCGCAGATCAGTCAACTCAGACCGAGCTTACGGCAATGAATGTTGAGCGCAGCTGTGAGGATTGCTACAAGGCGGAATATATGAAAGCGCATATCGGAGAGGAATTTGACGGTATAATAGTTTCGGCTATGGATTTCGGTTTGTTCGTAATGCTTCCCGATACCTGCGAGGGTCTTGTTTCCGTTCATGCGATGTCTGAAGGCGACTACTGTTACGACGGAACTATGACTCTGAAAAATCTCAATACCGGCGAAGCGTGGCGCGTAGGAGACAGAATCAGAATAAAAGTTGCAAACGCTGACGTAAACAGCGGTAAGGTCGACTTTATTCCCGCATAAAACTTTCGGGCAAGAAATTTTTCTTGACAATTATCATAAAATATGTTATAGTATTTCAGTACCCATGAGGGAGTAGTCAGCAGGCTGTTTTGAGGCAGTCTGCGGTAATGTCGACATAATGATTTTTTTAATCCGGTATTATCTTAAAAGACGAGACTCACGGACAACGGTCAATGCGTTGTTCGTGAGCCTTTTTATTTTGACTGAAGGGAAAGATTATAATGGGAATCGCTGAACTTTTTATTCTGGCGGCAGGACTGTCAATGGACGCATTCGCCGTATCGGTATGCAAGGGGCTGGCTCTGAGAAGAGCGAAAATAGGTCATATGCTCTGGGCAGGACTGTGGTTCGGAGGATTTCAGGCGGCAATGCCTGTTATCGGCTACCTGCTGGGAGTTAATTTTCAGGGCAAGATCCAATCCTTTGACCATTGGATAGCTTTTATTCTTCTGTCCTTTATCGGCGCAAATATGATAAAGGAAGCTCTCAGCAAGGATACCGAAAAAGCCGACGCCTCAATGAAGCCTAAAAATATGCTGCTTCTAGCTGTAGCTACAAGCATAGACGCGCTTGCAGTCGGAGTTACCTTTGCATTTTTGAAAATAAATATTGTTCCGGCAGTTGCCTTGATAGGAATAGTAACCTTTCTCTTTTCAGCCGCCGGGATCAAGATAGGAAGTATCTTCGGCACAAAATATAAATCCAAGGCCGAATTTGCAGGAGGAATGATACTCATACTTCTTGGCGTCAAAATTCTTGCCGAGCATTTATTTTTCTCCTGATAAGTCTGACTTTAACCCTATGATTCGACTTGATTTTCATATTGTATGGTGTTATAATTAGAAAAACAGATTAATTGCTAAAAAAATAAAGGACGTTAATTATGAATAACAATACAGAAAATTTCAAGCCTAATGAACAGAAAGAAATCTCCCGCCCTGCTCAAGGGAGAACCTCTCAGCAGCTTAAACGCGACAGAATGCAGGCGTTTGCGGTTATGATAGTTTTCGGATTAATTGTTGCCGCTTCAGTAATTTATTTTGTAACTTCGGGCAATAATAACAGCAAAGATAATAACAGCAGCGCTTCTTTGAATAATAAAACAGGCAGCTCGGCGTCCTCTGCCGCTGAATCTGTGAGCAGATCTCAGGCGGAGTCAGAGCAGGTTTCCGAAGCCGCAAGCCAAGCCGAAGCAAAAGAAGCCGAGGGTCACAACGTTGAGGTAATAAACGGCAGAACTTATATAGACGGTATCCTGATCGTAAATAAAACCTACAGTATACCCGATACCTACGCTCCGGGGCTTGACGCCGATACCGAAGAAGCCTTTTATAAAATGGCAGGCGACGCTTACGCAGATGGAATTGTTCTCTATATCTGCTCAGGCTACAGAAGCTACGCCGAACAGGAGCAGCTTTATAATTCCTATGCCGCAGAAAGAGGAGTTGAAGAAGCCGACTCGGTTTCCTCCCGTCCCGGTCACTCAGAACATCAGACCGGACTGTGTATGGACGTTAATACTACGGAATTTAGCTTTGAGGGAACGCCCGAAGCTATCTGGCTGGAAAAGCACTGTGCCGAATACGGCTTTATAATTCGTTTTCCTAAGGGTAAAGAAAGTATTACCGGTTATGCATATGAACCGTGGCATATCAGATATGTCGGCAAAGCGGCGGCAGCTGAAATAACCCAACGCGGTATCTGCCTGGAGGAATATCTGGACGTGACCTCGGATTACGCCAACGCCGGTTAAATCTCAAAAAAGGAAGTTTGATATGTGGTTTGTATATGCGCTGCTTTCGGCAGTATTCGCCGCGGCAGTATCTATTCTCGCCAAGGCAGGTATAGAAAATGTTAATTCAAATCTTGCGACCGCAATAAGAACGGCGGTAGTGCTTATAATGGCATGGCTTATAGTTTTCGCTTCGGGTCGTCAGCACGATATTCCCAAGATCTCAGCAAGAAGCTGGGGCTTCCTGATAGCAAGCGGTATAGCGACAGGTCTTTCGTGGCTCTGCTATTTCAGGGCGATTCAGATAGGCTCGGTTTCAAAGGTAGTTCCTGTAGATAAACTGAGCGTAGTTCTTACTCTTATACTTGCGTTTTTCTTTCTCCACGAAACTATCGACCTTAAAACCGTTATCGGCGCAGTTCTTATAACAGCCGGTACGTTGGTACTTGCAATAAAATAAAACATAAAAAAGAGTTTTCATTAAGTGAGAACTCTTTTTTGTATAATATGCGTAAATTTCCATATAATATTTATGTAAAATGTCGAAATTTTTGTATATTAGTCATTAAATCTTGACATAAATACCTATATGTTATATAATAAAAGTGTCCTAGTTGTTAAGTTCTTATTTGTTTTGATAAAATAAAGAGCTTTCTTGTCAAAAGGGGCAGTAAAAATTATATGGGGAACTGCCCGAACGGGCAACGCCGCCGCACTGAGTTACCGGCCTCAAAAGTGCGTCCGGCGTTTTTTGATAAAAAAATTGAAAAAACACTGATATAAATTACCTTTCATATTCAAAAAAACAATTCACATAATAATAAAGCAAACCCGATAAATAATTATAAAAGGAGTTGTACAAAATGAAAGGTATTACTAGCGAACAGGGCAGACAGACCCTCGAAAGATTCAAGATGGAAGCAGCTAACGAGGTTGGCGTAAACCTCAAGCAGGGTTACAACGGTGACCTTACCGCTCGTGAGGCTGGTTCTGTTGGAGGCCAGATGGTGAAAAAGATGATCGATGCTTACAAGGCCGGTTCAGTAAAATAATCAAATTTTAAAAATAAGTCCCGTCAGGCAAAAGCCCGGCGGGGCTTAAACTTTATATTTATATATTTTGTCCCGCTGTATATGTATTATTCCGCAAGGCTTTTTAGACAATAAAAAAGCGCCCGGTTTTACCCGAGCGCTCCTAAAGCTGCTTTAACAGTCATATAAGCAATTGACATTTTTGAGATATACATTCGCCGTAGATAAACTCAGTTAAATTTTCTTCTGAGATCTCTATAATGACTTTGCAATCCGACCCGCTTACGTTAAGATCTATTACCTTAGCGCCGTACGAATTCAAAAGTTGGTATACCTTCCGAACGTACGACGTTTGTCTGTCAGACTCGGTAATAGGAAAAACTGCAACATGAATGTTTTGAAACATTAGACCACCTCCGCCGATCCAGTAACCAATTAACCTGGCATGGTGAATAAAGAGAACCCGAACCACCGGATTTACTGGTGACCTTGCAGCCTGCTAAAGCAACCTGTAGGCTGATTTAAAAAATTTATATTATCTCTGTACTCCAGCGCCGAAATGGGTAAAGCTGTCTACGACCGACCCTTTGCTGTTGTACATAGTAATATCGACTTTTACGCGGTAATATCTTCCCGATACCGCATTGCTGTATGTTGATAAGTGTTTGAAATAATTACCGCTTGTGCTTCCGGAATACTTTTGTCCGCTTACGTCTGTCCAAGCTGAATCGCCTGTCTTCTGCTGAAGCTGATAAGTTATCTTGGCTGAGGTTACGGGACTATTCCCTTGAAACTCATAGCCGTAGATAATCGAACTTGAGCCGCTGGTATAGCAAATAGGATTATCCTTTTCATAATTCTCGGAGCAGGGCATTATTCCTTCATCGGAAGCCGAAACCGAAAATACAGCCAGCGCTAATACCAGAACCATTGCGGAAATAATTGAAATTAACTTATTGATCCTTTTCAATTTTTTATCCTCCCGGAATCTTTGTTTTTGAGGTTGTCGTTTTAACCCCCTCTATAAGTATAAACACGCGAAACAGTCAAATAGTGCAAACTTTTTTTCAAAAATTTTTATTTTCGTCACTTTGCACAGATTTTGCAAGTTTTATTAGGTCAGCTTCGTCAAAATCACCAGCGATTGAGTACCGATAAATTCCGTCGGTCCAGATGATAGAACCGTTATGACTTTCATTTCTGACCGATATCATTCCCTCTCCTCCGTTGATATCTATCTTTTCTAAGATGCAGCAGTTGCCGCTGTTTATAGTTGGCGAACCGCACAAATTGTCCTGGCTGAAAATTATTTGGAGATCCGTATTATTTCTTTTTTCGGGATCAGTGCTTTTATAAATAATATATCTGTATTCATCATGCTTATAATCTTCGGCTATTTCATAGCCTTCAGGAATATATGAGGGGCTTTGGTAGTCAAGCATTACAGGTAAAGTTTGAGTTCCTCTTACCATACCGTTTATAAAACTTATTTCAAGGGTATCGTTGATAAACGGTCTGGTCATCATTTCAATAGTGAAGTCAGGTTCCTTTGGAGCGTCGGCGAGCATACCCACTGCGCTGGTCATTGCGATGGATGCAGCTAATACTGCAAGGCCGATATTTCTGCCCGTCCTTTTAAAAGAGAATCTCTGAGTGCAAATTATCTCTCGATGTTCACATTTGATTTTCGCTATTCTGGCAAGTTTGGCGTTAAAGTCCTCAGAAAATTCATGCTCCGTTACTCTTATGATCTTATATTCGGTTCTGTCGCTGTCAACTATCCCATGCTGAATCATTGCATAGGTATGGTTTCTCATAAAATCCTACTCCTTGCTATCAAAATATAAGGATCAAATTAAATTTGCTTTATTTGCCCCTCTATAAGTATAAACACGCAAAAGTGACAAAAAGTGCAAAATTTTCTTGTTAATTTTTTGTAAACAAAAATCCGCCGGTAATTTTCGGCGGATCCTTTTTTAATAATACATAACTACCGGCGTATCCATAGGTACCTTATCATGTACGAATTTAGCGTACTCTAGCGGCATATTGATACAGCCGTGAGAGCCGTTGTATTTATAAATATCGCCGCCGAAATAGTATCTCCACTGCGAATCGTGAAGTCCTATTCCTACTATAGCAACTCTCGTCCAGTAATCGCAGGTCGTGTCCCATTCATCTCCGTCGGCGTTTGAATCCTTCATACGGTAATTGGTAGCCTTGCTCCATACCTTATATACGCCCGGAAGCGTAGTTCTCGCCGCCGAAGTAGTCTGACCCGAAACAATATAACATTCCTTTTTGAGCTTTCCCTTTTCGTAATACCAGAACTGCTGATTCGTAAGGTCTATTTCAATATAGGTATCGCCTATATCGTCGTCCTTTGAACGGGCAGATTCAGATCCCGTAAAAACGTACCCTCCCGTTTCGTAATAGATCGGATCAACGCCCTCCTTGCTCTTACCATTTTCTATCATTTCAACCAGAGCGCCGCAGGTCTTCTCCTGATCTATCCACCAGCCGTATTTAGCGTCGCTGCTGGTAGGAATAGTAATATTTCCCTGAATAGTAGCATGGAATTTCCGCTCGGTATTGAAGGTATCGTACTTCTTCGCAAGATACTCTACATATTCCATAGCCTTATCCCTGTCCGCAGTAATATTTCCGTCCTCGTCAATATCGGCTATCTCCAGAAGCTTTTTTCCCGTCAGCGTTTCGGTAGTATAGTCAAAGTCGTAGGTTATCTTCATATTAAAGACCCTGTTGAGTCTTTCACATTCGTCCTTAAGCTCCTTAGCAGTTATCTCGGGCGGAATATAGCAGCCCGATTCCTCTGCCTTGACCGTAAACTCGTTCCTGTCAACAGCGCTGAGTATGTAATTTTCAAGTATCTCATAATTCATCTTATCGCCCTGAACAGCGTCCCGAATAATATATCCGCTGTCGGTAAGCTCTATCTCGGCGTTCTTGTTTTCTGCGCTTCCCCAGTCCGTTCCGCTTAAAAGCTCCTTCAGCTTATCCTTATCGTAGGTTATATTCTCGGTAAAGCTGTAGCTTACTTTTCCTATAAGTCCCTTGAACCACAGGCTGTGGTCTATCTCGCTGTATATCTTTTCAAGCTGCCTGTCGGTATCGCTTGTATAGCCGAAGCTTTCAAGGCTTATACCTGCCTCCGAACCGTCATGCTTTATAACAGTAAGCTTTTCGGGAAGCTCCTTGTTTTCAAAAAGCCTTTCCGCCTCAGAAAGCGTTTTGCCGCTGACGTTAACGTCGTTAATATAAGTATTTACAGGAAATTTACCGTCATATTCAGCACGTCCTATAAAATAAGCGCAGGCCGTTCCGAGAGCAATAACAAGAACTATTCCGCCCGAAATAAATATAGGCGCTGAAGACTTTTTTCTCTTCTTTTTCTTTTTTACTCCGGCTGCCGTCTTAGGACGAGGCTTTGCCATTGTTTTTGCCGCCATTCACAATTTTCCTTTCATACACATTATCAAAAAACAAAAGCCTTCTCCGCAGTTCTCCTGAATACCTGACCGATAGCGGAGCTAAAGCCTTTAATCTGTTTCTTTCTAATTATTATATCATACCGTATTACGTTTTGCAACTAGAAAATCTGAATTTAAATATAAGGCAATTATCCCCTTAAAAGTTACAGCCTGCCGAAGAATAACTAAGCTTAGATCTGTAATATACAGCTTTTCCCTGCTTGACACAGACAGCTTATGGGTGTATAATTAAAGTGTATAAATTTCCGCATATCCGGCAATACCGGCAGCGGATCGGAAAGGCACGAAGATCAGATGAATAATATAAAAATAATACTTGCCTGCGTATGTGTTCTGGGTATATGTATTTCAGCATTCGGCTGTTCAGACTCGGGCGGAAGCTCTGGAACCGGCAGCTCCGAAGCCTCCGAACAGACCTCCTCTCAGCAGAGCGGTACTTCTCAGACCGAAAGCGCCGAGAGTTCCGCAGACTCCGGAGAAAGCTCTGCCGCAGAGGTGTCGCATATCGGAGAATACCTTAAAAGCACGGCTGAGATCTATTCTCAGGGCAGCTATACCCTTGAATGTACTCTGACAAGCACTGCGTTTGACGGAGAGGTTCAGCTTACAAGAGTAGTCAGAAACGACGATGTTTATCAGCTCCAGCAGGAAAGCATGGGAAAGCACGGCGCAATTACCCTCGACGGCAAGTCCTACGATTTTGACTATGTCTGCGGAATGTACCGTGAAACCGATAATAAGCCGGATCTCAACGTTATCGAAGAGATCATAAGCCTGAATCTTGACAGGACCAATACTCACGAGGACTCGGGAGAAAGCGGATATGTAACAGAAGAATATACCTATACCGGCGATACCTATATTACCGTGCTGGATTTTTATTTCGACAAGGAAACAAAGGCGCTGGTAAAATATACAACTACCTACTCTGTTGAGGGGCAGGACGATATAGTCGAAACCAGAACTGTAAAAAGGCTTGACAACGATATCGACGAATCCGTATTCAATACTGATTTTACCTCCTATCTTGCTGATTTCGATTCAATGAGCGAGGATCAGCGGCTTGGCTTCTGTCAGGGTCTGTGCGGAAGCTTCGGTATCTCGACCGACGATATGTACAAGATGAATATTACTACCGATCAATTCAAGACGATCGACTACGATACGCTGTTCAAGCTTGTGTATACCTACGGAAAAGGACATATGCAGCAATAGACTTTAAACTGTACTTTTTGATATTTCCCGCTATTTGCGGAGCAGCGCCGCAGGATCACCGCGAAAGGAGAAGAGCTTTCAATCGGAAGCACAGACATAAAAAATGAATATTTTAAAGCTGCTGAAACCGAAAGCCGTTATAGATTATATCTACGACGATGCAACGGTAAGACAGGCAATCGAGAAAATGCGCAATCACGGATTTACAGCAATACCGGTAATAAACAGGGACGGCGAATATGTCAAAACCCTTGCCGAGGGAGATTTTCTATACTTTATGCTTGAGAAAAATCTTTCAGGGATCAAGGAGCTTGAGCGTTACAGCGTCAGTCAGATAACAAAGCGTGTCAAAAACAATCCGGTCTATATTTATTCCACTATAGAAGACCTTATCCTGCTTTCAATGAACCAGAACTTCGTACCCGTTATTGATGACAGAAAGGTTTTTATAGGGATAGTAACAAGACGGGATATACTTCAGTACTGCTATAACGCCGTTAGATCCGGCGATCCCGAATACAGTGCAAAGGAAGAGGAATATCAGCTCTTCGCAGAAAGTAAAAATTAATAGGAGAAATGCAATATGCTTAAATTCAAGAAAAATCACCACGGCGGTGCCGCTGTTGTCGCAGTAATGATAATAATCATGTTCGTAGCTATAGGCTCCGCAATAATGGTAGTAAGCGGAAGAGGCTCCATAGACGAGGCCAAGGCTCTTCCGGCAGTTGCGGACGAATCCTCTCAGGAGGTATCTAAGCCTGATTCTATGGCAGATCCCGAGCCTGAGCCGGAACCCGAGCCGAAGCCGCTTATGACTTACCCCGCCGAAGCCGAAGGCTATAAGGAAATATCCATAAAAGACCTTACGACAAAATACGGTATTCTTGTAAACGCCGACAGCAATACAATCCTTGCCGGAAAGAATTATGACAAGAAGATATACCCCGCATCTCTTACAAAGGTCATGACGCTTATCGTAGCCGTAGAAAATATAGACGATCTGAGTGCGAAATATAAATTTACCTCAGATATAATAGACCCTCTTATTGAGGAAAACGCTTCCCGTGCAGGCTTTGAAGCAGGAGAAAGCGTTACCTATGAAGACCTGCTTTACTCGGCTATACTTGTAAGCGGAGCTGACGGAACGTCGGGTATTGCCAACGCAATTGCAGGCTCGGAGGATAAGTTTGTTGATATGATGAACGCCAAGGCGGAGGAACTGGGTCTTACCGGAACTCATTTTGAAAACGCCAGCGGCCTGCACAGCAAGGATCATTATTCCACCTGCCGGGATATAGCGGTCATAATGGAATATGCAATGCAGAATGAAGAGTGCATGAAAATACTTACAGCGGAAAATTACACAACCTCAAAAACAAAGCAGCACAAGGACGGCATAAAGCTTACCAGCATAGTTGCGGGCCGCTTCAACGGCTACTATATCGAGGGCGGCGGAGAGCTTCTCGGAGGAAAAACCGGCTTTACTGACGAATCGGGCTATTCCTTGGTCAGCATAGCCGAAAAAGACGGCGTTAAATACATATGCGTAACCGTAAAGTCCAAGGACGAATGGAAATCCGCGGAGGATAATATCGCAATTTACGAAAAATATCTGCCCTCGGATAAAAATGACAACAGCTCCTCCGCTTCGGACAGCGTTGTATCGTCAGAAAAGGACGATTCATCAGAGGAATAACAGATAACAGCAGAAAACGCTGAAATTCTGACAAAACGGACAAACACAGACGTTTCTTCTATTACACAGCAGCACAGATAGCTGAAGCTTGAAGATCGGTCTGAGTTTGTCCGTTATCTTTTATAATTTATTGATTGTATTTGCTCAAATGCCTTTTTCGCAGAACAATATTCATGTTATTTTAATAATTATTCTTGAATATAGGAAATATATATGGTATAATATACTTAACAAAACTTGGGGAGGTACGGCTATGAGCAGAATCAGAAAACGTATAGCGGTTTTTATGGCTCAGCCCGAATCCGCTTACCAGATAGAACTGATGCATGGGATAAATTCAGAAGCGTTCAGGCTTGATTACGACGTTCTGCTTTTTTCAACATTTCTGAAACAAGGCGGAAACGCAGAATTTCAGATAGGCGAAAAAGAAATATTCAAGCTCCCGAATTCGGAGCTGTTCGACGCGATCATTGTAGTTCCGGATCTTATTCAGATACAGGGCGCCCTGGAATACATAGAAAACAACATAATAGCCGGCTTTGAAGGACCTGTAATTTATGTAAACTGTCACGACAGCGGCAGGCTCTGCGTTTACGAGCAGTCAGATGAGGATTTTGAAATGCTTGCCGAGCATCTGTGCTCAGTTCACGGCTGCCGCAGATTTGCGGTCATGCTTGGACCTGAGGGGCACGACCACTCGGTCTCCCGTCTTAAAAGCCTGAAAAAGGCTCTTTCAAAGAGAAATATAGAAATAAGCGGCGAGGATATTTATTACGGAGACTTCTGGTACAATAAGGGCGAAGAAACCGCCGAGAAGATACTGTCGAAGAGATCTCTTCCCGACGCAGTAATGTGTATAAGCGATATTATGGCTATTAGCCTTGTCCGTGCTTTTGAAAATCAGGGTCTGTCAGTACCGGGGGATATAATTGTAACCGGCTACGACTCAAACGGAAGCACCTCGGACGAGCCGTACTGCGTTACTTCAGTTTCGATAAATAATGTTTCAATGGGTATCAGCGCAGTAAGAGCTGCGGTACAGAGGGCGGATATGGAATTTCCAAAAGCAAGCAGCAAGGGAAAGCTTATTTTCAGCAATACCTGCGGCTGCCCGACAAACGTTCCTAAAAAGCTGGTAAGTCTTTGGAAAAAGCCCTACAGCGCATATGACGAATCCTCCGATTTTCATTCCGGCTTTAACTTCATGAACGAAGTGCTGATAGGCTCTGCTGACCTTTGGGATATGCTTTGGAAGATAAAATTCTACAGCTACTATATCAAAGGCTGCTCAAATATATGCTTATGTCTATGCGATACGTTTCATAAGCTGGAGAAAGGCGAAGATATAGACGAATGCAAATTCGGTTATTCCGACACGATATATCCCTGTCTTGATCTGACCGATAAAGATATTGTGGATCTCGACCGCTCCTTCAGCCGCAATATACTATACCCCAAGCTTTTCGAGCCGCATGAAAAGCCCTGCTCTTATTATTTTGCTCCGCTTCATTTCAACAGTACAACCTTCGGCTATGCAGTTATTGAAAACGACGATCCGCAAAAAAGCGTCTGCTGTTATTTGAGCCAATGGATAAGAAACTGTACTATTGCTCTTGAATCGCTAAAGCGTCAGCTCCGGCTGAGAATCCTCTACCGCAAGTTTGAGGAAAGTACGATAATGGACCTCAGCACCGGGCTTTACAGCAGAAACGGCTTCAATCTTTATGCTGCGGGTATGCTGGAAAAGGCAGGCAGGCTGTCAGCAAAATTCGTGCTTATCCTGAGCGATATAAACTGCCTTAAATATATAAACGATAAATTCGGTCATACCGAAGGCGACAAGGCTATTCAGACCTCGGCCGAAATATTCAGTATGAATACAGAAATTCCGGGCTGCTACGATGAAAGAAATTTCAGGATAGGCGGAGATGAATTTGTAAAAATAATGATCGGCAGTATCAGCGATGTAGAAATAAACTGTCATATAGAGAAAATGCAGAAGCGTCTGGAACGCTTTAACATCGAATCTAATCTTCCCTATCCTATATATCTGAGTACAGGCTGCTATGCTGTTATACCCTCTTCAAACGATACGGTTGACTCTATCCTTTCCGAAGCTGACCGCAGAATGTTTAAAAATAAGCAGGATATAAAAAGCCGTACCGGTTTTGATTTTAAAAGAATATAAAATATTACAGCGCCCCGAAGGAATGGTCAGAAATTCCTCAGTGGCGCTGTTTTTTGTATATAAGCTTAAAAATGTTCCACGTGGAACATATTTTCCATTCAAAAACTGACGATGAAAAAATATCGCAAGTAATAATTCCGATGAACAATTAACAGACATTTAATGTCGTAATTATTAAATGCATCAACGGAAACATGCGCTTAATAAAGCCAATGCACACTTTTTTATCTGTTCAGCATTATAATTACTTAGACTGTCCGTAATAGGCGTTTTCGCCGTGCTTACGGAGATAATGCCTGTCAAGCAGCTCCCGGCTTACAGCACCGGCCTGAGGGTTCAAAGAAAGGGCATGAAAATTCATAAATGCCGCTTCCTCAAGCACAACGGCGTTATGTACCGCTTCAGCAGCGCTTTTTCCCCATGCAAACGGACCGTGATTTCTTACCAGAACTGCGGGGATCTCAAGGGGATCCTTTCCGCTGAAGGCTTCGATTATAACATTTCCAGTTTCCTTTTCATATTCGCCTTTGATCTCCTCAGAAGTCATATACCTTGTACATGGGATCTCTCCGTAAAAATAATCTGCATGAGTAGTTCCCATAGGTATTACTCCCATACCTGCCTGTGCAAACGACGTCGCCCAGCGGCTGTGAGTATGAACGATACCTCCCAGGCTCTCAAAGGCTCTGTACAGCTCGATATGAGTAGGCGTATCGCTGGAGGGGCTATATGCGCCCTCTACAGTCTTTCCGGAAGACAGGCTGACTACAGTCATATCCTCAGCTTTAAGTTCGTTATACGCAACGCCTGAAGGCTTTATCACCATCATTCCGCTTTCCCTGTCAACCGCCGAAACGTTTCCCCAGGTAAAAGTAACGAGATCATACCGAGGAAGCATAAGATTTGCTTCCAGTACCTCCCGCTTCAGCTTTTCAAGCATTTTATCTCTCCTTTCAAATCAAGGCGTCTGCCGCCGCTTTTTCGGCTTCAAGTCCTGCTTTAAAGCCTGCCATGTATTTTTCAAAGCTTTCCGAACCTCCGACATCAGGATAAACAGTCTTTTCCTCCATAGACACGAAAACCTCCTGCTCAAGAAACTTCGCCAGAGTTCTTCCCTCTCCGCAATTCATAAATGCGGAAAGCAGAGCCATTCCCCACGCTCCGCCCTCGCCCGCAGTTTTCATTACCGAAACCGGAGCTTTCAGAGCGTCGGCAATAAACTGCTGAGCAACTCCCTCTACCTTGAAAAGTCCCCCGTGTCCTGTGATCCTTTCCGCTTTGACTCCCTCGCTGTTATATAGTATATCCATTCCAAGCTTTAAGGACGCCGCCGCAGTATAAAGCTGAGCCTTAAAAAAGTTGGCAAGGTCAAGCCTTGCTTCGGGCCTTCTTATATACATAGGACAGCCCTTTTCAAGTCCTGCCGCAGGTTCGCCTGAAATAAAGTTATAGACCGTTATCCCTCCACAGCCGCTTTCTCCTTTAAGCGCATTGTTATAAAGCAGGCTGTAGACCTTCGATATATCAATATCAGCCGAGCAAAGCCGTGCGAATTCAGCAAACATATTTACCCAGCTGTCCAGCTCAGAGCAGCAGTTATTGCAGTGAACCATAGCCACCGGCAGGCCGTCGGGGGTAGTAACTGAGTCTATCTGGGGATATACCCCTTTAAGCTGCTTGTCAAGCACCAGCATTGAAAATATAGATGTGCCTGCCGAAACATTTCCTGTACCTGGAGAAACGCTGTTTGTCGCAGTCATTCCCGTACCTGCGTCGCCCTCCGGAGGGCATACGGGAATACCTGCTTCAAGACTTCCGGAGGGGTCAAGGAAATGAGCTCCCGCTTCGGTCAGAAAAGCGCCCTTTTCTCCTGCATTTCTAACCTTCGGCAGGATATTCCTAACGTCAATATCAAAGCCCTTCCGCTTTAAACTGTTATTTATAAGCTCTATGAACCTGCCGTTATAGGCGATACCGTCAAGAGGGAATATTCCCGACGCCTCTCCTGCTCCCACCTCAAATCTTCCGGTCAGCAGGAAATGAATATATCCCGCCAGCGTATTGATCCTATAAAGCTTCCCCAAATGCTCCTCTCCGTTAAGCACCGCCTGATAGAAATGTGCTATGCTCCAGCGCTGAGGGATATTAAAGCCGAAAAGTTCGGTCAGCTCTTCAGCTGCCTTTTCCGTTGTTGTATTCCTCCAGGTACGGAAAGGAACAAGCAGCCCGCCGTCCTTATCAAACGGCATATATCCGTGCATCATAGCAGAAACCCCCATTGCACCGAAGGTTTTCAGTTCAGCACCGTACTGTTCCGAAACGTTCTCTGCAAGAGAAGCATAGCAGCTTTGAAGTCCTCTGCGTATATCGTCAAGTGAATAAGTCCAGTATCCGTTTTCAAAGCGGTTCTCCCAGCTATGGCTTCCCGATGCTATAGGAACGTAGGAATCGTCGGTAAGAACCGCCTTTATTCTTGTAGAACCAAGCTCGATACCAAGAAATGTCCTGCCTGCTTCGATCTTTTCCCTTACCGTCATTTATTTGTATCCCCCAGTCAGTTTTTTTTCAGCCTTGCCGTTACATCAAGCATTTCAAGCCGCTGTTCAAATTCGCTTAGTTTGGTATCGGAATCTATTACCACAAGCTCTGTATCGGTCATTTTAGCAAACAAACGAATATCCTCTGCTGTAAGCGCAGTAGAAACTACCGCATGATGAGCGCCGCCTGCATATATCCACGCCGCCGCACCGGTCGGAAAGTCAGGCTTCAGCTTCCACATAAGGCGGGCTACAGGCAGCTTCGGCATAGGCTCAGGCTGTTTTACCAACGTTATTTCAGCACACACCAATCTGAAGCGGTCGCCCATATCTACCATAGAAACCGCTATTGCTTCACCCTCTATTCCGTCGAACACAAGACGGGCAGGATCTGATTTTCCTCCAATACCGAGAGGATGCACCTGAATTTCAGGTTTTTCTGCGGCAAAGACCGGTGAAACCTCAAGCATATGAGCCGCAAGCTCAAGCTCGCTTCCCTCGGTAAGATCGTAGGTATAATCCTCCATAAATCCTGTTGCACCGTTTCTTCCCTCCGCCATTTTACTGAGTACCGCACAGAGGGCGCCGGTTTTATAATCTCCCTCAGGTCCGAAGCCTATGCCCTTAGCCATAAGCTCCTGAACCGCAAGTCCCGGCAGCTGATTTAAGCCGTGCAGATCCTGAAAGGTATCTGTAAACGCCGATATATTTTCTCTTTCAAAAAACTTTTCAAGCGCCGCCTGATACTTCGCCTGCTCCCGTACAGCGGAAATATTATCGGTAGAGATCTTATATCTGCTTTTATATTCGGACATTTTAAGGTCTATTTCGCTTTCCGTAATATCGCCGATAATATCCGCAATATCTCCTACTCCGTAATAGTTTACGTTCCAGCCGTATTTTATCTCGCTTTCGACCCTGTCGCCGTCGGTAACGGCAACGTCACGCATATTGTTTCCAAGCATTGCAACTCTCATTGTTTTTCCGAATGCAACTGCTTTTGCCGCCTGAGCAAAGCGGCGTATTTTCTCTATGACCGAATCATGACGGTAATAGCCGGCCGCGATCTCCCGCTTTATACCGAGCCTTGTACAGATAAAGCCGAACTCCCTGTCGCCGTGGGCAGACTGGTTCAGGTTCATAAAATCCATGTCTATCATACTGTAAGGAAGCTTTTCATTGTACTGTGTATGCAGATGAAGCATTGGCTTGCTGAGCCGCTGCAATGCCCTTATCCACATTTTTGCTGGAGAAAAAGTATGCATCCACATAATAACGCCGATACATTCGCAGTCGTCCGACGCTTCGGCGCAGACCCTTTCAGCCTCAGCGTGATCTCTTACAACAGGCTTGAACACTACATCTGCGTCAGATCCAAGCTTCTCGTCAAGGAATTCTGCGATCTTACGGCTGTCCTCTGCTGCCTTTGCCAGAGTTTCCTCGCCGTAAAGATCCTGACTTCCGGTAATAAAATATAATTTATTCATAGCAAAACCTCCTGCCTTTTTCTCAGTATATAACATCAGAGAGGATTTTGCAAGATTTTTATTTAGTAACGGTAGAAATTTATTAAGCTTAATTGTACAGTGGAATGTAAAACGACGGTTACGGAGATGATATTGGGAAATAAACCAAATATACGAACAAGCTCCGGCAAAATCGTTTACCAGAGCTTGTTCATAAGCTGTTATAAATATAAAATTACATTTTTCAATCCACGCATTTAAACCCACGTAAAAATGCGACTTATTTATAATAGTAACTATTAAAAATAGCAAATTAAATATTTTTATGCAAACTAAACAAAATTTTACCTTTTATTTTGTATCTGTCTCTTATACACATCTGACGCTGCCGACGATCGCATAAGTGTAGA
>ENA-UAOT01000121-UAOT01000121.1-human-gut-metagenome-genome-assembly--contig:-NODE-121-length-39432-cov-8.060467_pt1 | contig 39432 bp, 26 predicted proteins | sample MGYA00243475_ERZ654567 | MGnify/ENA primary metagenome ERZ654567 (study PRJEB26926, sample SAMN06164482) | human gut metagenome | biome: ENVO:00009003; feature: ENVO:2100002; material: ENVO:00002003... | reverse complement strand
ATCATCGTCATCGACGGCGCCAAGGGCGTCGAGTCCCAGACCCGCAAGCTGATGGACGTCTGCCGCATGCGGCAGACCCCGGTGATCGTCTTCGTCAACAAGCTCGACCGCCCCTGCAAGGATCCCTTCGACCTGCTGGACGAAATCGAGAAGGAACTCCGCATCCGGGTACGTCCCCTCTCATTCCCGATTTCGAGCGGCGACACCTTCAAGGGCGTTTACAACATCTACGAGAAGAACCTCACACTCTTTACGAGCGACGAACGGCAGACGGCCGACGCCTCGACCGTAGAGATCAACGACCTCGCATCGCCCGAACTGGACGAATACATCACCGAACGCTACGCCAACCAACTGCGCGAAGACACCGAACTGGTCGAGGGCGTGTACGACGCTTTCGACCGCGAGGCTTACCTGCGGGCCGAACTGGCCCCGGTCTTCTTCGGCTCGGCGGTCAATAATTTCGGCGTGAAGGAGCTCTTGGAGTGTTTCATCCGCATCGCCCCCTCGCCGCGCCCCGCACCGACCGAAACCCGGATCGTGGAGCCTGCCGAGGCGAAAATGACAGGCTTCGTCTTCAAGATCCACGCCAACATGGATCCGAACCACCGCGACCGCATCGCCTTCCTGAAGATCTGCTCCGGCACGTTCGAACGCAACAAGAACTACCTGCACGTGCGCAGTGGCAAACAGATGAAATTCTCCTCGCCCACAGCTTTCATGGCCGAGAAAAAGTCGATCATCGACTTCGCCTACCCGGGCGACATCGTCGGCCTGCACGACACGGGCAACTTCAAGATCGGCGACACCTTCACCGAAGGCGAAAAGCTCAAATTCACAGGCATTCCCTCCTTCGCTCCCGAACAGTTCCGTTATATCGAGAATGCCGACCCACTGAAATTCAAGCAACTGGCCAAAGGCATCGATCAGCTCATGGACGAAGGCGTGGCGCAGCTCTTCACCTCGTCGCTCAACGGCCGCAAAATCATCGGCACGGTGGGCGCCCTGCAATTCGAGGTGATCGAATACCGCCTGGCACACGAATATAACGCCGCCTGCCGCTGGGAGCCGATCTCCATCTACAAAGCCTGCTGGATCGAGAGCGACAACGCCGAGCAGCTGGCCGACTTCAAACGGCGCAAACATACGAACATGGCCACCGACAAGCATGGCCGCGACGTATTCCTGGCCGATACCAGCTATGCCCTGGCCCTGGCGCAGGAAAACTTCAAGGACATCAGATTTTACTTCACCTCGGAGTTCTGATCCCGCCGCGATCTAAAATATAAACCACCCGTGCTACCATTGTACGGGTGGTTTTATTCATAAAAAAGCTCTGCCCTGACCGTATCTACGGCATACGGATAATTGAATCCGGATATTCCGATTCGTCAATGGAACCGAAATATCTGCATTTCATGATCAGAACGATACCTCGTAATCGTATTCCTTTCCGGAGAAACTTCATCCCAACCGCAATGATCGCAATAAAACCCATTGAAGGGCGAGTAATCCAATAAGACACAACTGTCTGCACCGACAGGTTTATAGACTTCGTAATAATGCCCGGAGTTCCGCAACGGACTCGTTCTTCGAATCAGAATTTCATCCTTACCGTCGAAATCGACATCCTCGAATACAAACGGCCCTCTATCATCCTCTCCTTGCCATGTATTGTAATCGAAACGCAAAGTTCCTTCGGTCTTTCCGACTTCCGGATTGAAGACATATTCCCCTCGTTCATCATACCACCCGGGAATCGAACTTTCATCACAATAATGTTCACAAAAAATATCATATCGACAACCGGTCGATTCGTTGTAAAACGACAGACGACACGGCCCTTCAAGTCGGTTTCCCAGTCCCTGTGGAGTATCGAACGCAAATAGTCGCCCTTCGACACGATACCCCTGAACATTCGGTTCGTATTCGAAAGAAAACGATATGGGATTATAGTTTTCTACATTTCGAGATGTATCGCTTCTTTGCGTCCGGATCAATTCTAATCTTTCGTCAGTAACTCTGTAAATATAAATCGAATCCCCATTTTGACGACCGTCCTGTTCCCAAATTGCAAAAGTTTGCTGAATCGCAGCAAGTTCGAAGTCTGCCGCCTCCTGTTCGTTATATTTTTGCAACAACCGCCCGCTTGTCGCATCGGCCAGCCGATCCGGTACAAGCAAAGTTTTTCGCCGCTCCCGATTTTGTCGCTTCCGAAATGTGGACCAACTGCTATCGTGCACCCCGTCATGTGCATACAAGACAATCGTCCCGACCGCCGGATTGAATTCCGTTTCGTTATCGATCTCTGCGAAAGGCAGATAATCTTTCCGATGCAGACCCTTTGCCGTAATATCGAAAACCGCGTACGAATTTCCCTGTCGATGCATTCCGAAATCGTTCACCAGCAACTCATCCTCTCCATCGAAGTCCGCATCGAAAAACTGAAAAGGAGTATAATATCCCAACGGTGAGTTCGGATAATATTCTCTATTGATGGAATCAGTCGCAGATACGTAATCGAAATAATAGACATCCCCATTCCGATGACCTTGAAAATTCTTTGCGAACGTAATATCCATCAACATAGGACTGGAGCATTTCCGCGTATCGGCATACTGAAAATTCCGGCCACCGGATACGGGACGGAAATTCATCACCCACTCGCCGGTTTCACTATAAGCATCAAACGGCATCCAACACGCCGTCACCTCATACCCGCAAACAAGTTGATTGTATTTGATATACACACGGATCGCATGATCCTGTCCGACAGGTATCACCCCATTCAATCTATTTATCCAAACGGAATCCACCGGCTCCGTACTCCGCCGATACAGTCGCCGACGCTCCGAAGATTCCGGATCGCCCGAATCATCCGGACAAACTTCATTCTCCGTATCTGCAATTGCAGCGGAAAGCATATCGCTTTCCGCTGCTACGGCCATTACAGGAATTGCGGCACGATCATCGGAAGTACCGACGACCGGACGCCCGCTCCGGCATCCGGCCATCGACAATACTCCCAAAGTAAGTGCACAATATATTAATCGCAACATTACTTGTATTTACTTTCTATCAATTTATTGGATATAATTTCTCCGATCTTTTCGTTTTAGGAACATACGTTTTATTCCCGTTGCTATTGATATAATATTGACCTCCTTTAGGCCCCGTGTATATCTTTTTTCCTCTATTACAATTTTGCTGATATGCCTCTATAGAATAATCCGTCGCTTTTGTTCCTTTATTCCCAGTATAAGGATTAATATTTCCTTTCGTACTCCAATTATCACAATTCGTATTATTTCGTTCAGACCTATAATATCCTTGAACATATGTTCCATCCTTACGATAATATCCTTTTACATATTTTTGAGCAGATACAACAATTGGAAGAAATAACAACAACAAAAGAAGTATTTTTTTCATACATTTAACTTTATTTAATGATATTGATTATACAAATTAACCTCCTCATTAACATACAATTCAATCTTTTTCAACTCCCGAAAAACAGATTCGTCAGCTAATGACGGATAATCATAAAAAGTTTTTAATTGTGAATAAACCTTCTGCATTTTAAGTTTAAATATCTCACTTGTATTCTCACCCAAAAGATAAAGCACATAATCCACTAAATCATTTAAATATTCGAGACGTTGATCATGAATAGCTTGCAATCTACCATATGCCTTTGCCACGACCTCTAAATCTATAGGAGCAACTCGAGATCTTGTAACCGGTTGAAAAGGTTTAGGTACAACTGCGTAAGAACTACATATAAAATTAATAGACACCAATAATAACAATAGTTTAAATCTCATAGCTATTAAATATCAATAAACATTATAAAATTATCTTTGGGGTAAAACATACGATAATTCCCATCGTGTTTCGTGTAAAATACCCAAAAGTCTTTCAAAAAAGGTATCAATACCAGAAGTAGACTCAACAAGCATATCTATTATCAACCAAACATCACTATCTATTAAAACAGCTTTAACACACTTTGTTTCCTGATTTATCAAATTCAAATTTTCAAGCACGCGACAACTCTCCTCTTCAGACACCTCATATACACATGGCATAACAAGATGTAAAAAGCTTTTATCATCCTCTGGCACCGTAACAACAAATGCACCTCCTTGATATTCAAAGTACAACACCCTCTTTTCTATTTGAAAAGAAATACCATTCTCACTCAACCATTTTTGACAAGTATTTAATAAATCATCATTCTCACAAGCATTCGCAACAGAAAAACCAACAATCATTATAATTAATATAAAAATCCTTTTCATAAAGTTCTCAATTTTAAGTTATTCATTCTTTTCTATGATTATATATCTGTTTTTATTTTATTTGATCTTATAACTCTCATACTCCTTGAAACACATTCGTAAATTAAATCTTTTAAAGTAGTCCAAAAATTCTTTGAGATCACATTGTGTTTCGATCTCAATCAATGTATTGTCGTCGCATGACTTATCCCGACATAACAAAGCGACAGAACCTCTGTTCCCGCTTGCCCAAACATCAAATCCCACAACCAAATACCTATCCGGATCATAATTATCCGGCAATAGGCTTTGAAAATCATTCTTCGGCATAAAATCACTTATATCGGCAGCAACGGTGCCGATAAGATCGTTGTACTGAGTTTTAGCTCTCATAATTTATAAGGTTTTTATCGCCCGCACCTCGACGATAAATAATAAAAAGGAAAGCGTGGTGCTGAAAACTTATTTTAGAAAGTCAGGTCGTAGGAAACCTTATAGCATAAAATAAGCAACAGCCCCACGCCTATATCCACAAGTGGATACGACGCGAGAAGATGTCCGCCTATTCTCTGCTAAAAAGTGGAATTTCCTACGTTCGACTTTCGAGAATAAACTTACACTTTCCGTGTATTCAATATGTCATCGCAAATATAGCGATATAGACGGAAAATGCAAAACATCCTGCCCTTTCGGGCGCCATTGCCGTTATGAACGGTGCAAAGTTCTTCAAAACAAACATTTTCTGCAACAAGTGCAACTGTGGATGCGAAACTTTGTTAGTTGCAATTTGGGATAATGGACCCTTACGATTTTGCAGATAGTACACACTACATATAACGAAAGAGGGCGCTGAACTAAAGTTCAGCGCCCTCTTTCGTCTTCCAAAATAATTTTACTTTTCGGAACTCTTTTCGAGCCCCATCTTTTCGATCAGGGCCTTGGTTTCGGGCTTGTGTCCCCGGAAATTCACATAGAGCGTCATCGGATGTTCGTGACCGCCCTTCGAGAGAATCTCGCGGCGGAAAGCCTCCGCCACTTCGGGATTGAAAATACCCTTCTCCTTGAACAGCGAGAAGGCATCGGCCGCCAGCACCTCGGCCCATTTGTACCCATAATAACCCGCGGCATATCCGCCTGCGAAGATATGGCCGAAAGCCGGCGACATCGCAGCACCCTCGACAACCGGGAGTACCTGGGCCGGAGCCATCGCCGTCCGTTCGAACAATTCGACATCGCCCTCGAACGGCTTGTCGATCGAATGCCATGCCATATCGTTGAGCCCGTACAGCAACTGGCGGACATTGAAATAGGCCGCCTGATAATTCTCCGCCGCGACGATCTTGGCAATCAGGTCGGCAGGAATCGGTTCTCCGGTCTTGTAATTCACGGCCCACAAGTCGAGGAACTCTTTTTCGGTCGCCCAATTCTCCATGATCTGCGAAGGCAGCTCGACGAAATCCCGATATACGTGCGTACCGCTGATCGACTCGTGCTCTCCCTCCGAAAGAATGGCGTGCAGCGCGTGTCCGAACTCATGCAGGAAAGTTTCGAATTCACTGAAAGTAAGCAATGAAGGAGTCGTATCGGTCGGCTTGGTGAAGTTCATCACCAGGGACACCAGCGGGCGGATTTCCTGTCCCTCGACGCTCGAAACGCTCCGAAACTCGGTCATCCACGCCCCGCCGCGTTTGGTAGCCCGGGGGAAGAAGTCGAGGTAAAGTTCCGCCAGGAAGCGACCGTCCTTGTCGGTCACGTCGTAAGCCGTCACCTCGGGATGATAGACCGGGACTTCGGGATTCGGCGTGAAATTAAGGCCGTAGAGCTTATTGGCGAGCAGGAATACCCCCCGCTTCACACTGTCCAACTGCAAGTAAGGCTTCACCAGCTCCTCGTTGAGCTCGTATTTCTCATGGCGGTACTTCTCCGAGTAATAAGCCATATCCCAGGGCATGACCTCGCCTTCGAAACCCTGCGAGCGGGCATACTCCCCGATCGTATTGTAATCCTTCACGGCATACTCCTTGGTCTGGGCAAGCAATTCATCCAGGAAAGCATTGACCGTCTGCGCGTTTTCAGCCATCCGATCGGCCAGCACGTAATCGGCGTACGTCGGATACCCCAACAGGTTGGCGATCTTCAAACGCAGATTGACCATCCGCTTGATGTTCTCCGTATTGTCGAACTCACCGCCCAGGCAGAGGGAGTTGCTGGCTCTCCAAAGCTTCTCCTTCAGCTCGCGGTTGGTCGAATACTCCATGAAAGGGACGTAACTCGGCGCCTGAAGCGTCACCGTCCATCCCTGCTCGCCACGGGCCTTGGCTTCGGCGGCCATACCGTCCCGCACGAAATCGGGAAGCTCGGCCACCTGCGCCGGATCCGTGATATTGATCGTAAAGGCATTCGTGGCAGCCAGCACATTGCGGCTGAACCGGAGCGAAAGCTCCGAAAGTTCAGTCGAATATTGTCGGTACAGCTCCTTGTCCTCATCGGAAAGGTTCGCACCGCTGCGCACGAAACCGTTATAGGTTTCCTCCAGCAATTTCTTGTCCTCTTTCGAAAGGAACCACCCCGGATGTTCATAGACGGCCTTCACACGCTCGAAGAGCTGCGGGTTGAGCGATATGTCGTTGGACAGGGCCGTCAATTTGGGCTGTACGTTCTCGGCCACCTGCTGCATCTCGGGCGTAGCATCCGCTTCGAGCAGGTTGAAAAAAATACCTTCGACCCGCGAAAGCAGCCGGCCCTGACGATCGAGCGCCACGATCGTATTATTGAAGGTCGGCTTGGCTGGATTGTTTACGATCGCGTCGATTTCGGCACGCGACACAGCGATCGCGGCATCGAACGCCGGTTCGTAATCGGACACCCGGATCCGGTCGAACGGCGGGGTTTCGTGCGGCGTATTCCACTCCGCGAGCAAGGGGTTGTTCGTATCAATTTCAGGCAGCTGGGCAACGGGCATCGTATGGTCCGCGCATCCGGCTGCCAAAGCGGTTAAAAATGTCATAACAATCTTTTTCATCGGTTAAATTAGATTTTAGGCTTTTCATTCGGTTCGAGGGTCACGACGGGCACGGCAAGGCTGTCGGCAGGTTCTTCGGGCAGCTCCTCCATCAGGCCACAGGCCACGAGCATCGCCCGTTTATCAGGATCGGCCCCGCGAAAATCCCGGTAGAGGGTCATACCGTCCGCCGAACCGCCCCGAGAAAGCAGCGTCCGGAATTTCCGGGCGGTCGCACGGTCGAATACGTCGCCGGTCTGTTCGAAGGCCCGGAAAGCGTCTTTGTCGAGGACCTGCGCCCAGATATAGAAATAGTATCCCGACGCATAGCCCCCATCGAAAATATGCAGGAAATAGGGATAGCGGTAGCGGGGCTGTATCTGCGGGATCAATCCCCGGCGACCATACACGGCATCGGCTTCGAACTCGTTCACATCGAAAGGTTCGTACTCCGTAATAGCGTGAATATCCATATCGGTAAGAGCGGCAGCTACCAGTTCGGTGACAATGAAGCCCTGGTTGAACTTGCCGCTTTCGCGGATGCGCTTGATCAAGCGTTCGGGAATCACCTCTCCCGTCGTATAATTGATCGCATAGTGGCGCAGCACTTCGGGTTCGGTCGCCCAATTCTCCATGATCTGCGAAGGGAGCTCCACGAAATCGCCCTCCACCCTGCCGAGCGACCGATATTTCACGTCGGCGAAAAGCGCATGCAGCCCGTGCCCAAACTCATGAAAAAGGGTCTGGACCTCATCGAGCGTAAGCAGCGAAGGCGTCAATTTGGTCGGCGGAGTAAAATTGCATACGATGGCGACCACAGGAGCGATGCGTTCGTCGCCTTCGTAGCGCTGGCTGCGGAACGCGGTACACCACGCACCGCTGCTCTTGCCGCTGCGCGGAAAAAAGTCGAAATAGAGCACGCCCAAATGAGTCCCGTCCACGTCGAGCACCTCATATACCGAGCAATCCTTGTGGTAAACCGGTGCGACCAACGGACGGAACGTAATCCCGTAAAGCCGGTTCGCCAGCGAAAAAGCGCCTTCCCGAACATTTTCGAGCGAAAAATAGGGCCGCAGCGTAGCATCGTCGAGCGCATATTTGTCCTTGCGCACCTTTTCGGCGTAATACCACCAATCCCAGGGTTCGAACGTCGCCCCCGGCACATCCCGCTGCAACATCGTATTCATCTCGGCCATCTCTTCCTTGGCGCGATCGAGCGCCGGCGTCCACACTTCGTTCAACAACTCATAAACGGCAGCGGGCGTTCCGGCCATCTCATCGGCCGTCACATAAGCCGCATAGGAGGGATAGCCCAGCAAGCGGGCTTTCTCGTTACGCAGGCGGGCGAAATCGTTCACCAGAGAGCGGTTATCGTACTCGCTGCCTTCGTTGCAACGGTCGATATATGCTTTGTACAACTGCTCCCGCAAGTCGCGCTGAGTAGAATACGTGAGAAACGGAATCCGGCTGGGAGCGTCGAGCGTAACGACCCACGCATCGTTCAATCCCAACTCCGCAGCCTTCTCCCGGGCTATGCCCTGCACGCTTGCAGGAAGTCCGTCAAGCTGTTTATCAGTCAGTTTCAGCACGAAATCATTCGTCGCCCGAAGAACATTATTGCCGAATTTCACGGGCAGCAGCGCCAATTCGCCGTTAATTTGGCGCAACCGCTCCTTCTGCTGCGGATCGAGCAGCGCTCCGGCCCGCACGAATTTACCGTAAATCTTCTCCACCAGGCGCGTCTGCACGGCATCGAGACCCAAGCTGCCGCGACGGTCGTAAACGGCTTTGATCTTGTCGAAAAGCACCTCGTCGAGCAGAATATTGTCCCGATGGGCGGCCAGCAACGGCATCGCCTGCTCTTTCGCCGCCAATAACTGATCGTTCACGTCGGCCGAACAGAGCATGTTGAAAACCAGCCCCACCTGCTCCAGCATCAAGCCCGAGCGGTCGTAAGCCAGGATGACATTCTCGAAAGAGGGCTGATCGCCGTTGGATTTGATGGCGTCGATCTCGGCTTCCTGGATCGACATCGCCCGCTGGAAGGCAGGCAGAAAATGTTCGGGCCGGATCCGGTCGAAAGGAGGCACGCCGTAGGGCGTTTCCCACTCCTCGAAGAATGGATTCTCCGCCACCTCTTTGCGCTGGTTGCATCCCGTAGTCATAAGCAGAATCAATGAAATTAAAAATAAAGAATATCGCTTCATCGGTTCGTTGGATTTTATTTACCTTTGCAAAGGTAAACAATTTATAAAAAATGCAACTGTTTTACGCCCCCGATATCGTTCCTCCGGAATATACGCTCAGCGAGGAAGAGTCGAAACACTGCATCCGCGTGCTTCGCATGGCCTGCGGCGAAGAGCTGCACATCACCGACGGCCGCGGTAACCTCTACCGCTGTGAAATCGTGGACGACAATCCCAAACGCTGCCGGGTGCGGGTGCGCGACACCAACAGCGAATTCGGCAAGCTGCCCTACCGCCTGACGATGGCCGTCGCCCCGACGAAAAACAACGACCGGTTCGAATGGTTCCTCGAAAAAGCCACGGAAATCGGGGTCGCGGAGATCATCCCCCTCGCCACGGAGCATAGCGAGCGACGCACGCTCAAGCCCGAACGGGAGAACAAGGTCATCACGGCTGCCGTGAAACAGTCGCTCAAAGCCTACCACCCCCGCCTGCACGAAATAACTCCGCTGCGACAGGTCATCAAGCAGCCCTTCGACGGACAGAAATTCATCGCCCACTGCGACGCTCCCCGTTCGGCCCTGGGCAAGGCATTTCTGCCCCACATCCTGCACAAAGGAGGCGACGTACTGGTTCTGATCGGGCCGGAAGGGGACTTCTCGCCCGAAGAGATCGACCTGGCCGTCCGGGGAGGTTTCCGCGAAATCACGCTCGGCTCGCAGCGCCTGCGCACGGAAACGGCCGCCGTCATGGCGACCGCATTGGTGGCTGCCGCCAACGAATCCGAAATCGGAACGGACGACAGACAACCGTCTTCAAAACCGGTACAATGAAACAACTTTGGGAAATATTCTGGTCGTTTTTCAAAATCGGACTCTTCACCTTCGGAGGCGGCTACGCCATGATCCCGCTGATCCAACGCGAGGTGATCGACCACCGCAAGTGGATCCCCGCTTCGGAATTTCTCGACCTGCTGACCCTGGCACAATCGGTCCCCGGCCCTATTGCGATCAACACGGCCGTCTTCGTCGGATACAAACGCTCGGGGCTCCGAGGCGCCTGCGCATCGCTGCTGGGCGCCGTGCTGCCGTCGTTCCTCATCATCCTGGCGATCGCCCTCTTCTTCGCGGGCATCCGTCAGAACCCCGTCGTCGATGCAGCCTTCAAAGGAATGCGCCCGGCGGTCGTTGCCCTGATCATCGCTCCGCTGGTCACCCTCACGCGGGGCATGCACTGGAGCATGATCGTGCTGGCCGCCGCACTGGCCGGACTGATCTGGTGGCTGGGTCTTTCACCGGTACTGATTCTTGCCGCCGGTGCAGGTGCAGGCATCGTCTGGGAATTGTCTATCGCAAAAAAGAGTAAGCAATGATATTCTGGGAACTGTTCGTCAGCTATCTGAAAATCGGATTCTTCGGCTTCGGCGGCGGTTATGCCATGCTGTCGCTGATCCAGAACGAAGTGGTCGTCCAGCACGCCTGGATGACCAACGCCGAATTCGCCGACATCGTGGCCGTATCGCAGATCACGCCCGGCCCCATCGCCATCAATTCGGCGACTTACGTGGGTTACACAGTTGGAATGCAAAGCGGCAGCGTATGGTACGGTATTCTGGGCTCGGTCATTGCGACTTTCGCGGTCTGCCTGCCGTCGATGACGCTGATGATTCTGGTCGCCCGCTACATCGCCCGACTCAAGGGCAATCCGCTGGTAAGCGGCGCCATGCGGGGACTCCGCCCGGTAGTGATCGGCATGATTGGGGCGGCCGCGCTCCTGCTGATGTTTCCGCAGGACGCAGGCGACGCCAGCTTCATCGACTTCTGGAGTTGGATTCTCTTCGGCGGCGTACTCGCAGGCTCCTACTTCAAACTCAATCCGATCCTGCTGATCGTCCTCTCGGCTGCCGCAGGCATCGCGATCTATCTTTAACCGCGCTTACTCTCCTCCGGCGACGAAGAAGATGCCGCCCGTAAAGAGCACTACCAGGAAAGAGATCAGGGCCAATGCCGTAAGCACCATGAATCCGATGTGCACGAAGCCCCATTTCTCGCCTCCGTGCGGCAGTCTCGGCGAGGTCAGAGCCGCGATAAGGCCCACGACAGGCGTAAGGATCAGACTTAAAACGAACGTCCAGGCGAATCCGATCTTGCGGCGGCTGCCGACGAGCCCGATCAGCACGGAAATAAGACACCAGGTCAGGATACCCAGTACAATAGAGAGCGTAGTCATAATTTCATAAGTTTTTCAAAACCGCTCTGCCCCGTACCGGCAAACCGATCGTCGGCTACCTGACAAAACGACAGTACGTCCCCAGGGGAAGCCGCTTGCCGGCCCGGTCGTCGAAGCAGAGTTCTCCGAATTGTTCCTCAAACGGCGTGCCGAAGGCCTGTCGCACGGCGGTCGAAGCGAGCGTTGCCGACAACCCCATCGAATAGAGGTTCAACACCAGAAACGCTCCGCGCGGCTCCAACAACCGGGCGCAACATTCGAGCATCTCGCCGATGTTATCCTCCAGAATCCACTTTTCGCCGTTGGCACCCCGTCCGTAAGCCGGAGGATCGAGGATAATTCCGTTGTAGCGGTTACCTCGCCGCACTTCGCGCTGCACGAATTTGAGCGCGTCTTCGACGATCCAGCGCACCCCCTCCAAACCGCTCTGCTCCATATTCTCCCGCGCCCAGGTCACGACCTGTTTGACCGAATCCACGTGGGTCGTATCGGCTCCCGCCGCCCGGGCCGCGAGCGTCGCTCCGCCCGTATAGGCAAAGAGATTCAGAACCTTCGGCGTCCGTTCCTCCGCTCTCATCCGCACACAGTTGTCGTAGATGAAATTCCAGTTGGCCGCCTGCTCCGGGAAAAGCCCCACGTGTTTGAACGAAGTGAGGCCCAAGCGCATGCGCAGCCGCATCCCTTCATAGGCATAGTCCACCGTCCACCGGGACGGCATCCCGGACCGCAACCGCCACTCCCCGCGTTCTTCGCTGCGTCCGTCACGCAGGAACGAGGCGTCGGCCAGGCGGCGCCACTCCTCCTCCGTAAGACTCCGCCGCCAGATGGCCTGCGGTTCGGGACGGCGCACGACATAACGGCCGAAACGTTCGAGTTTCTCGAAATCGCCGGAATCGATCAGTTCGTAGTCGGGGAATCGGGGAATCAGGGCTTCAAACATGGAATTATCTTTAATCATACAGCATATAACGAATTATCCGGTTCGTACACGGCATACTGCCGACATCCTACTTCTTTTACCGGCCTGCGGCGAACAGGCGCAAGCCGAACAAATTTCACCGAGCCGCCCGCAGAAACGGAACTCGCCCGCAACTTCCACCGCCGAAATAATCAGACCGATCCGGCCAATCGAAAGCGCGGGACTCTTTTGTTATTTTCGATCGCTCTCGTCGATCAGGCTCATTTCGCACCGGGCACAGTCGAACCGGAGCCGGTATCGGAACCGGCCGCGCATCAGAAACAGCTCTCCTTTCAGCGTCGGATGCTCCTTCAGGCACTGTCCGATCTCACGCCGAATGCAATAGGCCGAACGCATGACCGGATGCCCTGCCGTCGCAGGTTCCAGATCGAGTCCGCGTGCAATTTGCCGCACCCCGTGATCGCGGTAAAACTCCTCGGCCAGACGATTCGTAACATTCTCCTCGGCCGTAAGGACTTTCGACGGATAGGGCGCCGATCGATCCTCGGGCAGAATCGCATGGACGACAGGGCGGTCGAGCCGCGCCCGCCGCAAACGCTCCAATCCTTCGCGGCGCAGCTCCGCCAGCAGCGACACCGGCACGAAACGGTCGCACCCTTCGGAGCGAACCTCCCGCACGTCGAAAATCGTATCTCCGCTGCGGGAAAGTTGTGCGGCGACGGTTTCCGACATCTTCCGGGAATCTTTCGCCGGTTCGAACACCCCGTCGCGCGTAACCTCGGCCGCAACTCCCTCGCAATCGGTAAAACGCACCGTTACTCGCAGCGGCGTTATCGCCGCGTCGGCACGCACGGGAATCACGCGCCGCGTACGGCTGCGGTCGAGGGCCAACGAAAAGCGGCGGTCGAAATTGCGGAACACCTCCGCCCCCGCAACGACGCCCTCCATCCGGTTGGGCACGATGCGGCTTCCGGCCACTTCATTGACATTGGTACCCGCCAACCCGTTCCGGGTCAGCAAACAGATGCCGTCACCGGGAGCCAGATCACACGGCCCGGAGAGCGTAAAACTCCCTCGATCGACCCGCACAATGCGCCCCAACGGTTCGCCGACAGCTTTGGGCGTGTCGAACGATGCGACTCCCGCCCGGCGACCGTCGAAGAAATACTCCGACTCGCCCCGCGTGAAACTCTTCGAAGGATCCGGCTGAAAGTCCGGCCGGCTCTCTCCCACCGACGAGCGGCAGAATCCCGGCCGCGACGCGAGCGCCCGATCAATCCGCTGGCGGTAATAACTTACGACATTTTTGATATATCCGATATCCTTCAGGCGTCCCTCGATCTTGAACGAGGTAATCCCCGCATCGATCAGCTCGCCTATACGGTCCGACAAATTCAAATCCCGCACCGACAGCAAATGCCGCCCCTTGACGACCGTACGCCCGGACTCGTCCACCAGATCGTAGGTCAGGCGGCAGGGCTGGCTGCAAGCGCCCCGGTTACCGCTGCGTTCGCTCATCGAACGCGACAGGAAACAGCGGCCGCTGTACCCCACGCAGATCGCCCCGTGGACGAAACACTCCAGATCGACCCCGCAGGCGGCGCGGATCGTCCGGATCTCGTCGAGCGACAAGGCCCGCTCCAGAATCACGCGGGCAAAGCCGCAGCGCTCCAGAAAAAGCGCCTGCTCCGGCGTACGTGTGGCCGCCTGCGTCGAAGCGTGCAGCTCGACCGGCAGATTCATCCGCCGCAGCGCCATGTCCTGCACGATCAGGGCGTCCACCCCGGCGGCGATCAGCTCCCTGGCCTGCCGCTCGGCTTCGGCCAACTCGCCGTCATAGAGCAACGTATTGAGCGTAGCATGCACCCGTACACCGTATTGATGGGCATACTCTACCGCTCGGGCGATCTCCTCCGCAGAATTGCCCGCCGCGTGGCGCGCACCGAAGCGGGCGCCTCCGATATAGAGGGCGTCGGCGCCGTAATCGACCGCAGCGACGGCCGCCTGCAAATCTTTGGCGGGAGCGAGTAATTCGATGGATTTCACGGTGCTTTGTCGGAAAATATGCCGAAGAAAAAACCCGAAACGACATCCGGTTCCCCCGGGCCGCGTCGAGGCGTGTCTTATCTCGGGGCAAAAGTAAAAAATAATCGGCAAATGTGCTTGCGATTGGGGTTTGTTTTGTAATTTTGCTCTCCGAACACGTAATATTTCAAGACCATGCTTACGATCAAGCAACTCAGGGACGACCGCGAGGCGGCCATCCGCCGTCTGGCAAAAAAAGGAGTGGACGCCGCTCCGGTAATCGCCGAAATCGAAAAACTGGACGACCGCCGCAAGGCGATCCAGCACGAACTGGACGAATGTCTGGCCACACAGAACCAGGCGGCCAAACAGATCGGTGCATTGATGGGTCAGGGACGGCGCGACGAAGCCGAAGCCAAAAAAGCGGAAGTCGCGTCCCTCAAGGAGCGGTCGAACGCGCTGAATGCCGAATTCAAAGAGGTTTCGGATGCTCTTCAGGCCGCGATCGTCACCCTGCCGAACTTCCCGGCCGACATCGTGCCCGAAGGCAAAACGGCGGAAGACAATCTGGTTGTGAAACTGGTCGAAAGCTATACGCAATTGCCCGAAAACCCGCTGCCCCACTGGGAGCTGGCCCGCAAATACGACATCATCGACTTCGACCTGGGCGTAAAGCTCACCGGCGCGGGGTTCCCCGTTTATAAGGGACAGGGCGCCCGGTTGCAGCGTGCGCTCATCAACTTCTTCCTCGACTGCAACACGCGGGCCGGGTATCTGGAAGTGGAGCCTCCGGTCATGGTCAATGAAGCCTCCGGCTTCGGCACGGGACAACTGCCCGACAAGGAGGGACAGATGTACCACGCCACGGCGGACAACTTCTACCTCGTTCCGACGGCCGAAGTGCCCGTGACGAACATCTACCGCGACGTGATTCTCGACGAGAAGGATTTTCCGGTGAAGATGACCGCCTACACCCCCTGTTTCCGCCGCGAAGCCGGGTCGTACGGCAAGGATGTGCGCGGACTGAACCGTCTGCACCAGTTCGACAAGGTGGAGATCGTACAGTTGAGCCTGCCCGAAAAGAGTTACGAGGCGCTGGACGGCATGGTGGCCCACGTCGAAAGCATCGTCAAGGCACTGGAGCTGCCCTACCGCATCCTCCGACTCTGCGGCGGCGACATGTCCTTCACCTCGGCGCTGACTTATGATTTCGAGGTATATTCCGAAGCGCAGAAACGCTGGCTCGAAGTGTCGTCCGTGTCGAATTTCGAGTCGTTCCAGGCCAACCGCCTGAAACTCCGCTACAAGGATGCCGACAAAAAGACGCGGCTGGCACACACGCTCAACGGCTCCTCGCTGGCCCTACCCCGCATCGTGGCGGCCCTGCTGGAGAACAACCAGACGCCCGACGGCATCCGGATTCCTGAAGCGTTAATTCCTTATACGGGCTTTGATATGATTAAATAAATTTTTATATTTGCACCGTCAACACACAACTTAAACAATACAAAAAAATGGCTTACAAAATTAGTCCCGATTTGTGCGTAGCTTGCGGCACATGTATCGACGAATGTCCGGTAGAGGCAATCTCGGCCGGTGATGTTTATGTAATCGATCCTGACAAGTGCATCGACTGCGGCACCTGCGCAGGCGTTTGCCCGAGCGAAGCGATCAAGCCCGAATAATTTTACAAGAAGGCATAAAAAAGCTCTTCCCTCGAAAGGAAGAGCTTTTTTATTGAAATATTTTCACCCAACAGGAATCTACCACGTAACAGTAACTCGCCGGGAAAACAGGCCAAACACTTTCTACCGCCCTTCACCAGCAATCAATCCGTTCCTCTACCCAAGGTAAGGAAACCACGAACCTCCAACTGAAAACCGATCCCGTAATCACCATCTACACACATCCTCACGAGGCAATTCTTCAAGAAACGCCACTCGTCGCTCCAGCTATCCGCCTTCAGTAGAGTACTTCCACTGCAGAACTCGTCCGCATCTGTATCCGAATACTACTTCCGTTCCTTGATCTGGCCGCTGCGATAGGCCGCCAGCAGGTTCTTCAGGTCGTCGATCTGCACCTGCAACTCCTTGCCGATAGTCGTATCGCGCACCGTGATGCGGTCGGTCGTCGCCTCGACGATCACCTTCGTAGAGATGATGTCCTTTCCCTCCTCGACGGCCTTGACCGCCGACTCGAAAGGCTCGTGCTGCACCAGTTGCAGCCCGTGCGAATTGTAAATCAACGTATAACCGGCGATGCCCGTTTCGGAATGGTACGCCTTGGAAAATCCGCCGTCGATCATCAGCAGCTTGCCGCCGGCCTTGATGGGACTTTCGCCCTTGCAGGTCTTCACGGGCACGTGTCCCGAAATGATATGGGATTTCTCTGGATCGAGTCCGAAAGCCGAAAGAATCATACTGCACATCTTCGTATCATCCAAATGCTTGTAATAAGCTCCCTTCTCCTCGTGGTGCGTCTTCTTGTCCTCGATCAGGTAACGCTCCAGCGTTGCCATCTTGGCCTTGTCGAAGAACGGGGATTCGGGGCCGCACCACAAGTACCACATGTAATCGAGCGCCATCTGCTGACTCTTGGCCCCATTGCCACCGAAATAGGCCTCCCGGGTCAGGCGGTCCAGTTTGTCCAGCAGGCTCCGTCCGGCATAGGGTTTTCCGTCCACGATGACTGTTTTGAACTCCCCTTCGTCGGTCATCGGAATCGAAGCGTGGTACATCAGGTTCGAATTGACGATCAGATACATACTGCCCTTCGAAAAGAGCAGCCGGATATGTTTCTGTAGTTTGTCGCTGTTCAGGAACGAGGCTTGCAACGTACGAATAAGCTGATCTTCGCCCGGAGTCAGCTTATAAGGATCCCGGGGATCGACCGTCGGAAAGTCGGCGTCCTTCAAGGGATAATCCTTGCCGTCGATCTCGATGGTTCCCTTCTCGTAGTCGATTTTCTCCAACAAAGCCCGCCCCTCCATCTTGTATTCGGGATGGCGCTTGATCATCTGTCCCTCGATCTTGAACTGGATCACCGAAATCGCCTTGTGCATCTGGGCCATCAGCAGTACATCGCGCTCCGTAACACCCGAATTCTGCATCACTTTGGGCTGGTAGGGCTTGCAGGGTGAGTTCTCATAAACTTCCATGGCGAAGCGGGCCAGCGGCAGCAGATTGATGCCGTAGCCGTCCTCCAACACGTCGAGATTGTCATAGCGGGCCGACACACGGATCACATTGGCGATCGAAGCTAAATTCCCCGCCGCAGCGCCCATCCAAAGAATGTCGTGATTGCCCCACTGGATATCGTACATCTTGTACTGGGCCAGCGTATCGAAAATGAAGTGCGGACCGGGCCCCCGATCGAAAATATCGCCGATGATATGCAGACGGTCGATCGTCAGGCACTGGATCACATTGCTCATGGCGATAATGAAAGCATCCGCCCGTCCGATCGAGATGATCGAATTGAGAATCCCGTTGAAATAACTCTGCTTGGGCGATCCCGGCGAATCGGATTCGTGGAGAAGCTCCTGAATGACATAGGAAAAATCCGGAGGCAGCATCTTGCGCACCTTCGAGCGGGTGTATTTGACCGAAACGGCCCGGCAGACCTCCGTCAGCTGGTTAAGCGTAACCTTATACCAGTCGTCCAGATTCGATTCCTTCTGCTTGATGAGTTGCAGCTTCTCGGCGGGATAGTAGATCAGCGTACAAAGCTCCGTCATTTCGGATTCGCGCAAAGTATTGTTGAAAACCTCGTGCACCTTTTGCCGGATCACGCCTGAAGCGTTCTTCAGCACGTGGCGGAAAGCCTCGTATTCACCGTGAAGGTCCGTAAGGAAATGCTCGGTACCTTTGGGAAGGTTCAGAATAGCCTCCAGGTTGATGATTTCAGTCGTAGCGTCGGCAATGGTCGGGAATTTCTCCGAAAGCAAATTGAGGAATTTCAAATCGGCCGCCGAATATGTCTTGTTCACAGATACACTCATTGCAATAAACATTTTGGGCAATTATATATTTCAGTGTACCATCATCCGAGATCGCAGCATCGCAAGGGTCGCCTATTCGCAGCTTGTGGCTGCGTCTGTAATGCAATTCTCCCCTACATCCCCTCCTCGGAGGAACTTGGCGCTACATTCCCAAAGAGATCCACCAAAATATATCATTGCGATATTTTTTACTAAATTAAATACTTTTCCACAAAGTGCCAAATATTTCGGACTCAATTCCCGGAATTTCCTCCAGCTGCTCCTCCCCGGTTCCGAAAGACGCAAAAAAAGATTCCCGAAATTACTTCGGGAATCTTCGGTTTCGGTCAGCGGCCGAATTACAACACGCTAACGATTTTCATCGAATTTACGGTCTTCGGACACATCTTGCCCACCGAACTGAAAGCTACGGAAGAGATTCCGCTCTTCGAATTAGACTCGGGGAAAAGTTCCTCCACCGGACTGAGGTTAGCCTTGCTCACCTCGAACGGTTCACATCGGTAAATATTACCATACTCTCCGGCCTCGTTCTGTGCTACGATATAAGCGTAAGCCATAATACCATCAGGAACCCCGGTTATATCCATCATAGGAGAATCTGACTCAAAGCCATTACCCATAATGTAAGACAAAACCACCTCGTCAGACTCACCCGAAAAATCCACATCGATCACCAACATATTCCAAACCTCGGCACACTCTTCGGAGAACTGGGGTACGTATCGCAAGAAATAGGCACCTCCGTAAGACTCGGGCTTATAGATAGACGGATCTATGGACGAAGCCTCATCACCGTCATACAGACGGACATCCACGCCCTTCACCGTAGCATCCGAAGCGACATATTCCAACGTTTCAAAGTCCTTCACGCTGACATCCGTCGTCGGACGACCGTACTCATCCATACCGCACACGAATACAACATACCCCGTTTTAGGCAGCAAACCAGTAAAAGTGAACTCCTTCAAATCACCCGTCACCCGCTGTTTCTCCATAAACTCGGAAACAGACATCTGGTAAGCCTTGGCCAAGTTAGCGATAAAAGAGGGGAGCAGCTCTTTCAGTATCGCGGGGTCGTTTTGACATTCCGAACTATACTCATCGGCTGTCAACGCATAGAAGAAGTAGGGCACTTCTTTATCGGAAGGAGTAAAACTCATTGTTACGGACGTCGATTTAGGCTCAACCGTAAATTCGAAAGTACAATTCTCCTCCTCCAGGCCGGGCAACGTTTTCGTCGTAAACTCGGCAACGATTCCGTTAGCGACAATTTCAAGGTTCTCATTGACACCGGCAACGACAACCGAGTAGGATGTACCCGCCGACAAACCGGGGACATCCAACTTCAAAGGAGTTACACGACCATGCAACTGCCCCTTCTGAGTAAGCACATTGTAAATATCAGCAACAGTAGCTCCCTGCGCCAGAAGTTCCCCCTTATAATAGTTGATGACACCTTTCGCAATTTCATTATCCGTAATTCCGGGAATCATCTGCTCCAGGAACGCCGTCTCAAACACCACAGCCATAAAATACTGGGACTTGGCATTCTCTGTAATCGCCTCGAACGTAGCAACCGAACTGTAATAAGACGTGTCGGAGAACGTCACCTTATATTCGCTCGATTCCGCAACAGGAGGAATCGGTTTCCCATTGGGCTTGTTTTCGTCGTCGCTACAACCAGCGCCCAAGGTCGCAAATGCTGCCAAAGCAGCCAACATAAACATTTTGATTTTCATACGTATTAAAAAATTATTGGGTTTATTTATGCAAATTTCTTCGTTCCTGCTCCTCATTTATTCAAAGGGCATCGTTGCAAATATAGAAATTTATTTCGAATCGGCCTGAAAAATCGGATAAAAAAAACAACATTTCCTCCGCTTTGCGAGCGATTCCGGCATACTCGCAGACTTTATTCACGAATAGAACGGAATAAAGGTCGCTCTTCGTATAAAAGAGATGGCTTTCTTTGAATACGGGACAACCCGATATCCTCCCGCCACCGGTTGCGGATCTCCTCCGCAGCATATCCCTCGACAATCATCCGGCACACATATTCCACCCCCGCCTCGTATCGTTCTTCGAGAATCGGTCCGTCGATGAGCATTCCGTTGAGATTGGGCCGCTCCGGGCCAATGGCTTCCCGCTCGAAACCTACGCAGGCATCCAATCGCTCTATATAATTTAGGTATAACACGCCCGCATCCAACCTGTTCACGCCACATCGAACGAGTGCATCGCCTCGTCGGAAGGCATCCGCGTGTTTCCGTCGCAGAGCGACCGGATCGGAATACCCGTCGCCGCATCGACGGAACCTGCCATGTGCTCTCCGGGATCGGCCGTTCCCCGGAATCCGTGCTCCGGAGCGAAGATTGCAGTCACATCGAATCCCCTCGCGTGAAGAATATCGAATAAATGCCGTTCGCCGATCATCGAAGTATGATTCGCAAGTAGTGTCACACGCTTCCCTGCGAGCCGGGGATAATACATCGCCGTATCGGTCGTACCGACCCATACGGGCACAATAAGATCTCCGCAGCGTAACGTCCGCAGCTTATCCGACATCACGATCGATTGCTCTTTCTGCCCCAAAGCGGACGACATCCAAATCCCGAACAAAAGTAAAAATACCAGCCGCTTTATACGAACAAAGATAAAAAAAGCCGAGAGAAAACAGGAACTTGTTCTCAGTTTTCCGAGGCGCATCCTATCTTCTGTAAAGATAGAAAATTTCTCTATCTTTATTCGAAATCATCCCCCTTCCTCATCATGAAGCGTTTCTCGTTCTCTTACTTCGCATCCACCGCATTCCCGGCCCTCATGGCAGGACTTGTGATCGTCATCGCTCTGATCTTGCTTTCCCTCTGCTACAAAGAACCGGAACGACCTCGTTTCACAAGTTACGACGCCGATCTGTCGAAAGCTACGGCCGTACTTTCGAACCAATTGATGCAAGCCTACAAAGCTCGGTCCCGCACGCAAGCGGCCCAATTCTTCGAACGCTGGCATCGGGCATATCGGCCCAACGCGGATGATGCGAAAGCACTCAACGATACCGTAAAGGCAGTATACGATCTATTTCACGACTATTTCGCCCCGTTGTTGCGAATCCCATCCGGGCCCGATACGACTTACCGTTACGCCATCATTCAGTCGAATATCCGCTTTTACGTCATTGAAGACAGCTCTTTCCGCAACAAGATAGAGAACTGTCAATATCCCGATTGGATCGAAATAACGCACGCTTCAGCCGACAAACCGTACAGCACGATCTCCAATTTCCGTCCCGAACTTAAAAACCCCGATCTAAAAACGCTCTATCCGAATCAAGCCTATAGAGCTGCCTTACTCTCTTTTTTAGGTTGGGGTATGGATAAAGAGGGATATTTCACTCCTGTCATTTCTCCCGGCGAACGCAGCAAACGGCGGGAATTTCTACTTCCGGTAGTTCCCTTGGAATATGGCACCGATTATATCAACCTCAATACGCCACCCAGCCTGCGGCTTATCGTATTCAATCGTTCCCTTGACAGAGCATTCATCGTAACGGACCACTGGCATCAGGGAGGAGAGCTATCTCTACACAAACACGGCGGAAGTTGGAAAATAATGAAAGAACGTCCTTACACATGGACAGAATGATCCATCTGCCAGATAATCGAAGCGGCGAACCGGAAATTTCCGGTTCGCCGCTTCGATTGCTATAAGCACAGCCGTTTTACGCCTGTCCGCCGAACTCCATCAGGTAGGCCTTGATGAATTCGTCCAGGTCGCCGTCCATCACCCCCTCGACATCCGAGGTCTGGACTCCCGTGCGATGATCCTTCACCCGTCGGTCGTCGAAGACGTAGGAGCGGATCTGCGAACCCCATTCGATACGTTTTTTCGTAGCTTCGAGTGCCTGCTGCGTGGCCATGCGCTTGTCCAGCTCCCGCTGGTAGAGTTTCGACTTGAGGATGCGCATGGCATTTTCGCGGTTCATCAACTGCGAGCGGGTTTCCATGTTCTCGATCAGATACTCGATCGGCTCGCCCGTATCGGCATCCTTGCCGTGATAGCGCAACCGGACCGCCGTTTCGACCTTATTGACGTTCTGGCCGCCCGCACCGCTCGACCGGAAAGTGTCCCACTCGATGTCCGCAGGATTGACCGTGATTTCGATCGTGTCGTCGATCGCCGGCGACACGAACACCGACGCGAAAGTCGTCTGCCGCTTGTTATTGGCGTTGAACGGCGACAGGCGCACCATGCGGTGCACGCCGTTTTCGCTCTTGAGGTAGCCGTAAGCGTATTCGCCCTCGAATTCGAGCGTGCAGGACTTTACACCTACCTCCTCGCCAGCCTGATAGTCGAGCACCTTGACCTTGTATCCGTGCGCCTCGCCCCAGCGGGTGTACATGCGCAGCAGCATCCCCGCCCAGTCGAGCGCCTCGGTACCGCCCGCACCGGAATTGATATCCATGATAGCGCCCATACGGTCCTCGTCACGGCGCAGCATGTTGCGCAATTCGAGTTCTTCGATGCGGTGCATCGCACGCGCATACTGCTCGTCGAGCTCCTGCTCGGTCACCACGCCCTCCTTGACGAATTCCGGCATCAACCGCAGGTCTTCGACCTCCTTGACCACAGCATCGTACTCCTCGACCCACGCCTTGATTCCCGCCACGCGGCGCAACTGTTCGCGGGCCTTGTCGGGATTATCCCAAAAGCCCGGAACCTGCGTCTTCTCCTCCTCGTTCTGGAGTTCTATTCTTCGTTGATCGATGTCAAAGACACCTCCCCAACGTATCCTGACGTCTTATAGCCTCTTTAATCTGTTCCGCAAGTACCATATTTTCCGCTTGATTTTTACAGGCGAGGCAATCCGTACAGACTCTCCCGCAAGGATAGCCGCCTCTCCTGTCTTTCTTCCAACAAATGTAAACAAAATTTCCAGTTTTCGGAAATCGGACCCGGGCTCGTTGCCAATAAAAACGATCCCGCCCTGGCAGCTCCTGGCCGAAAAAAGTCGGACGCCCAAACCCTTCTACCGAAAAGATCGCCTCGGGCGACGGGCTACCGAACGTTATCACAACCCACCGATCGAAAACCGATCGAAAACAGACTCCGTCGCACCGGCACTGACCGTCCGAAAACCGTTTCCTTCATCCCTTCCCAAAACCGTCCGGCGCATCCCTGCGATTATGCCGAACACGCTCAAAGCCGCCGACTATCGCCCGGACAGGTTCATCTTCAGTTTACGCTCCGCAAACTCCCGGATAAAGTCGGCCGTACCTTCGATCCCCAGCACCGAGGAATCGATGCAGAGATGGTAGGTCGCGGCTTCGCCCCACTTGCCGCTGCTGAAATAGTCGTAATAGGAAGCCCTGCGGGCATCCGTACGCTCCATCTGCGCTTCGGCCTCTTCGGGCGTTACGTTCTCCTGCTCGCAAAGGCGACGCACCCGATCTTCCGGAGCCCCCGTAACGAAAACATTCACCGCGCGGGGATGATCCCGCAGGATATAGTCGGCACAACGGCCCACGAAAATACACGATTCCCGCGAGGCGATGTCACGGATCACATCGCTCTGTATCTTGAACAGCGCCTCGCTGCTCAGCACATCGGTCACACTCCCCTCTTCACTTGCAAAAGGCATGCGCAGATAACCGATCAGCGAGGAAAAGAGGCTCCTCGACTTCTTCTCGTCGGCCTGCTCGAAAAGTTCCGTGCAGAGGCCGCTCTGCTCGGCCGCCAGATTGATCAACTGCTTGTCATAGACGTGCACGCCCAGACGACGCCCCAGCGCCTCGCCGACGGCTTTGCCGCCGCTGCCGAGCTGACGGCCTATATTGATAACGAACTTATCCTGTTCCATAGTGCAACGGTTTTTATTCATTCACTCTGCGATCGTTTTCGACTTCGGCTCCCGAAACCTCGCCTCTCCCCGCAGCGGCCTTGGCCTTGAACTTCCGGAATTGGCAGAACAGCATGACACCGGCAACCAGCGAAGCCAGGAAATCCGACAGCGGCATCGAACACCATACGCCCCAACTGCCGTCCCAGGGCGTCAGCTCGTCGAAGATGCGGGGCAGGAAAATCAGACCCGGCATCAGGAAAAGCAACTGCCGCGACAACGAAAGGAAGATCGCCTTGCCCGCCATGCCGATACTCTGGAAAAAGTTGGTCGTCACCATCTGGAAACCGATGATCGGGAAGCAGAAGAAGACGATGCGCATACCTTCGGCCGAAAGACGGACCAACTCCGGATCGTCCGTGAAAACCGACACCGCCAGGCGCGGCGCCAATTCGCCGATCAGGAATCCGAGCGTGGTGACGCAGGTAGCGCCGATGATCGTCAATTTCAGCACCCGATCCACCCGGTCGAACTGCCGGGCACCGTAATTATACCCAGCAATGGGCTGCATACCCTGATTGATGCCCATGACGATCATCACGAAGAAGAATCCCAACCGATTGACGATACCGTAAGCACCGATATTGAGATCGCCGCCGTACTCCTTGAGTCCCTTGTTGATCAGAATCACGATGAAACAAGCCGCAAGGTTCATCAAGAAGGGCGACATGCCGATAGCCAGCACATTACGCACGATCTTGCCTTTCAGCCGGTAGATGCCGCGCCGGAAATGCAACAGCTCGTTCCTGTCCGAAAAGATGCGGAACTGCCAGACGAGCGCGAGTATCTGCGCCAGCACGGTCGCAATGGCCGCGCCGCGAATGCCCCAGCCGAAGCCGAAGATGAACAGCGGGTCGAGAATCGCATTGATCGTCACCGTCAGGATCGTGGCGTACATCGCCTTGCGCGGGTGCCCGGCGGCACGCAACACGGCGTTCAGACCCAAATACATGTGTGTAACGACGTTACCCCACAGAATGACGGACATATACTCCCGGGCATAGCCGATCGTCGCATCGCTGGCTCCGAAAAAGTAGAGAATCGGATCGAGAAAAACCAGCGTCAGCAACCCGAAAGAGATTCCGATAATCAGGTTGAGCACCACGACATTCCCCAGAATCCGCTGGGCCGTTTCGTAATCCCGCTGCCCCAGGCGCATCGACACCAGCGTCGCGGCGCCCACACCCACCAACGAACCGAACGCCGCCGCGAGGTTCATCAGCGGGAACGTCAGGGCCAGCCCCGAAATGGCCAGCGCACCCACGCCGTGCCCGATAAAGATGCTGTCCACCATGTTATACAGCGACGAGGCGGTCATCGCGATAATGGCCGGCACGGCATATTGAACGAGCAGCTTGCGGATACGCTCGGTTCCCAGCTCCATCGCCGCTCCTTTTACTTCACTCATACACAAATCCTCCCTTCAATAATCATTCGGCGCACGAAACGGCTGCGAAGGTCTTTCCGCCCCGGCAACCGCCCGCACGATCCAAACACACCGTTCCCGTCCGGAATACACCGAACAGGAACGATCGATTTATCAATACTTTAATTAAAACGACGAAACGCTACTCGATCTCCCAGTCGCAGCCGTCCTTGCGGTCCTTGACCCGGATACCGATGGCCGTAAGCTCGTCCCGGATCTTATCCGACAGCACCCAATTCTTCTCGGTCTTGGCCGCCTGCCGCAGGTCGAGAAGCATATTCACCAACGGCGTGACCAGATCCTTCCCCCTGGTTGCAGCCACTTTCTCGTCGCGCAGGCCCAGAATATCGAACACATAACGACGGACGATCTCCCGGAGCTTCTCCAGGTCGGCCGCCGTGATCCGTTGCTGCCCCTCGACCAACTGATTGATGATGCGCACCCAGTCGAACAGTGCGGAAATCGCCATCGGTGAGTTCAGATCGTCGTCCAACGCTTCGCGGCAGCGGGTTTCGAGCTCCGCAGGATCCACCGTGGATTGCTCCGACGGCTTGATCTTGTCGAGCGCCTCGACAGCCTTCATCAGGCGGTCGAGTCCCTTTTCGGCGGCTTGCAACGCCTCGTTCGAAAAGTCGAGCGTCGAACGGTAGTGAGCCTGTAATACGAAGAAACGGATCGTCATCGGCGAATAAGCCTGCGTCAGCAACTTATGATTGCCCGTGAAAAGCTCCTCGAGCGTGATGAAGTTGCCGAGCGACTTGCCCATCTTCTGACCGTTGATCGTAATCATGTTGTTGTGAATCCAATACTTAGCCGAGTCGTGGCCGAGCGCCGCCGTCGATTGCGCGATCTCGCATTCGTGATGCGGGAACATCAGGTCCATACCGCCGCCGTGGATGTCGAACCGCTGGCCCAGGTATTTGGTGCTCATGGCCGAACACTCCATGTGCCAGCCGGGGAAGCCGTCGCTCCAGGGCGAAGGCCAGCGCATGATATGCTCCGGCGAAGCCTTCTTCCAGAGGGCGAAATCGCACGAATGGCGCTTATCGCCCTGCCCGTCCAGCTCGCGCGTGTTCGTCAGAATATCGTCGAGGTTGCGGCCCGAAAGACGGCCGTAACTGTATTTCCGGTTGTATTTCTCCACATCGAAATAGACCGACCCGTTCGATTCGTAGGCGAAACCGTTGTCGAGAATCTCCTTCACCATGGCGATCTGCTCGATGATATGGCCGCTGGCGCAGGGCTCGATCGAGGGGGACAGCACGTTCAGCTCGTCCATCGCCCGGTGGTAACGCTCCGTGTAATAGTGCGCCACTTCCATTGGTTCGAGCTGCTCCAGCCGCGCCTTCTTCGAAATCTTGTCCTCACCGTCGTCGGCATCGTGCTCCAGATGTCCCACGTCGGTCACATTGCGCACGTAGCGCACCTTGTAGCCGAGCGACCGGAGATAACGGAACAGCAGGTCGAAGGTCACCGCCGGCCGGGCGTGTCCCAGATGCGGATCGCCATATACGGTGGGTCCGCAGACATACATCCCCACATGCGGGGGATTGATCGGCTCGAAGGTTTCCTTGCGGCGGTCGAGCGTGTTGTAAAGGGTCAATTTCGATTCCATAACAAGCAATATCTTCCGAGCCACAAAATTAACATTTTTCCCACAAAAACAGTAAAAACGAAGACAAAGTTTGCAGTTCCGCCATCGTTCGGAGCGACACGCTCCCGACCTGATACCGCATAAGCCCCGAATAAAATATGAAGCACCCTGCAAATCAAAAATAAAAATCATTTGCAAATACAAAATATTTTATCTATTTTTCAGATAGATAAAAACACATTTCTCTTCACACACCAAAAACTCCCGGACAGAATCGCTTTTTTAAGACCGGCCTCGTTTCTGCCGAAAATAAAAACCCGCCGTAGGCCCGGCACTAAAACCTTTTACACTATGAGATATTTTAGATTCGTATGGTTGTTGATGATCTTCGGGGGGGGGGATTTTGGGCTCCTCGCTCTTCGCCGGGTGTAACAACGACGATCCCGTCACACCGGATGCACAGCCTGAAATCGTATTCGCCAAAGAGAGCCTCGATGTTCCGGCCGAAGGAGGACCTTTCCAAATCGAATACACGATCGAAAACCCCATCGCAAATGCGACCCTGTCCGCCAAATGCAACGACAGTTGGATAACGGACATCGAGACCAAAACCGCAGGGGTCATCTCCTTCAACGTAACCAAAAACGAAACAGCGGAAAAGAGAGAAGCAATCATCGAAGTTTCGTACGCGGATATCCAGCCGGCGCCTTCTTTCAAAGTGAAACAGACCTTTCCGGATGCACAGCCTGAAATCGTATTCGCCAAAGAGAGCCTCGATGTTCCGGCCGAAGGAGGACCTTTCCAAATCGAATACACGATCGAAAACCCCATCGCAAATGCGACCCTGTCCGCCAAATGCAACGACAGTTGGATAACGGACATCGAGACCAAAACCGCAGGGGTCATCTCCTTCAACGTAACCAAAAACGAAACAGCGGAAAAGAGAGAAGCAATCATCGAAGTTTCGTACACGGATATCCAGCCGGCGCCTTCCTTTACGGTAAAACAGGCGGCCCGTCCGGAGGAGGCATTTACGATAACGATTTCGGACATCACAACAAAAACATTCCGAACTACAGTCCGTCCCGGAGACAAGGAAATGTATTATCTGTTGAACATCATCCCCACCCGGGCTGCCGCCGATTTCAAGACGGATGATGATCTCTACCAGTACGACATCGACTTCTATACAGATATGGATGCAACGGGCAGCGGCTGGCAAAGTTGGGCGCAAGAATACCTCGAACAGGGGACTATTGCAGACAGGCTGATCGAAAACATGGAACCCGATACCGAATACCTCGTTTACGCATACGGCGTGGATCCCATCACGATCGAAAGGCTGACTCCGATTACAAAGGCAACCCTCAAGACCTTGGCGCCCCAGATGTTGGATGCATCATTCGACATACAGATCGTTTCGACCGAAGGTCTCAACATCGACGTTCTTGTCAAAGCGAACGGTTACGACGGTTATTTCGTCGCAAAGATCTACGGCAACGTCAAACCGGATGATACGGACGCGACCGTTTTGGAGAAAATATCGGAAAGTTGGATCGACAACGTAAAGATCTACGGCTGGATGGGCTACACGGCCGAAATGATCCTGAGCCAATATACCTTCCAACAATCCAGAGAAATCCAGGAAACGCTCGAACCGAACTCCAAATACTACATTTATGCCTTTGCCGTCGATGACGAAGCCCTGCGCTGTTCGGACATCGTATTCATCCCTATTACGACAAACGACACGTCCATACAACATTGACGACGGCAACCGTCGAAATTACACCGGTCGCTACGCCTCTCCTGAAAACTCCCATTCAGGAGAAAAGCATCAGACCGGCTCCATACGAAAAATTCCCGATCAGTCCGGACATTCAGTCCGGACTGATCTTCTCAACAACCGACAGACGAATGTCCCGATGCCTCTTCTCTCTCGGATATCATTTTATCGAATGAGGAGGGGCTCTGCAAGTCAAAGAAAAACGCCCCGAAATTCCGAAGTTCTTTCATCCGACATATCAGATTGGAATTTGCCTTCGGGACACACTTTTTTGTAAACAGCACAAAGCCAATACAAAAAATCCATACCTTGGCACGAACTTCATTGATGTTCTTCGCCAGATCTGCCGAAAAATAACCAACAACCTCTTCAAAATATAATTCACTGAATGACAATCATAAAAAATAGCCACATTTATATAAGCCGACATATTTGTAGCATATATAATTCAGACAAACAAAAAATAAAAAATAAACACCCGATTTAAGCGTTATCTTAGTATCTTTGCAGAAGATAGGAGGCGGTTCGGCAATCTCTGCGTGCATGTCCGCACGATTGCTCTTACCTTTCGCTATCTTTGACATAGCCTTAGATAGGATGCGTCTCGGAAAACCGGAAACAAGTTCCCGTTTTCTCCCGGCTTTCACTATCTTTGCACAGTACAGGAAACCCGTTGCGGCAAAATCCGGCAAAATCGATTTTGCACCCGGCTTTCATCGTATTCGTAAACAACAACAGACTTAAATCCGACGGACTGCCCTAAAAAACCGAACGTTCGACTTCGCACGCAGGGGACATGCCGTTTTGCGGACAAACCGAAACTCAAATGAATAGCTACAAACGCTGGAACAACATCGTCGGCTGGATCGTCTTCGCCATCGCGGCCATGACCTATCTGCTGACCATGGAGCCCTCTTCGAGCCTGTGGGACTGCTCCGAATTCATCGCTACCTCGTATAAACTCGAAGTAGGGCACCCGCCCGGAGCACCGCTCTTCATGCTGCTGGCCCGCCTGGCCACGATACTGGCACCCTCGACGTACTATGTACCCCACATGGTGAACGCCATGAACTGCCTGGCCAGCGCGTTCTGCATCCTGTTCCTTTTCTGGACGATCACCCACCTGGCACGCCGCATCCTCACCCGTCAGGGCGCGGAGCTTACGAAAGCCAACATCGTGGCCGTATTGGGTACAGGTGCGGTCGGAGCACTCGCCTATACCTTCACCGACACCTTCTGGTTCTCGGCCATCGAAGGCGAAGTATATGCCCTCTTGTCGATGTTCACCGCCCTGGTGGTGTGGCTCATGCTCAAATGGGAGGAACAGGCCGACCAGCCCCACTCGATGCGCTGGATCGTGCTGATCGCCTACCTGATGGGGCTTTCGATCGGCGTGCACATCCTCAACCTGCTGACCGTTCCCGCGCTGGTATTCATCTACTATTTCCGCAAAACGCAGCGCATCACGTTCAAAGGTATTGCGGTCAGCACCCTCATTTCGGGCGCGATTCTGGTTTTCATCAACAGTATCATCATCCCCCATACGGTCTATATCGGCGCCTTGTTCGACCTCTTCTTCGTCAATTCACTGGGATTGCCCGTCAATTCCGGCCTCGTGTTCTTCGTAGTAGCCCTGTTGGGAGCGCTCGGCATGGGCGTATATTTCACCCATAAAAAAGGGCGCACGGTGCTCAATCTCGTGCTGCTCTCGACGCTGATGATCCTCATCGGCTACTCGTCCTACGCATCGGTTACGATCCGCGCCGCGGCCAATCCCCCGATGAACAGCAACAACCCGAGCAATCCGTTCGCCCTCTATTCGCTGCTCAACCGCGATCAGTACGGAGACAAACCGCTGCTCTACGGTCCCCAGTTCTCGGCCCCGACCTCCGGTTACAAATACAAGGATGTCCGCTACCTGGACGACGACGGCAAGTACAAAACGGTTTCGATCATCTCCGGGTACGAACACCCCGACGAGTTCATGCATCTGTTCCCCCGTATGTGGAACTACGCTGCCAGCAAGGAGAGTTACAAATCATGGAGCGCCTACCGCACCCGGACCGATTACGAACGGGATGAAAACGGCGAAATCGTCCGCGACGCGCAGGGACGCCCGAACAAGATCGAAGTGCTCGATTTCGGACGCCGGACGCTTTGGGACGACGGTTCGGGCTACGAACCGCTGGTAATCGTGGAGCCGACGTTCCGCGAGAACCTCAACTATTTCTTCACCTACCAGCTCAACCACATGTACTGGCGCTATTTCCTCTGGAATTTCGTGGGGCGCCAGAGCGACATCCAGCCTACCGACGCGATCATCACCGACGGCAACTGGCTCTCGGGCATCAAGTGGATCGACGAGCTTTACCTCGGGCCGCAGGACAACCTGCCGGACGAAATAGCGAATAACAAGGGGCGCAACACCTACTATTTCCTCCCCTTCCTGTTGGGTCTTATCGGCCTGATCTATCAGCTCAACCGCGATCCGCGCAACTTCTCGATCGTCATGTGGCTCTTCGTGATGATGGGTATCGCGCTGGTGGTTTACTTCAACACCTCGCCCAACGAACCGCGCGAACGCGACTATGTTTATGCGGGTTCGTTCTACGCCTTCTGCATCTGGATCGGCCTGGGCGTACTCGCCGTGTGCGACCTGATCGTCTGGGCCACCCGACGCAAGGGCCTCATGGCTCCCATAGCCGCTACGGTCGTCTGCATGGTCGTACCGGGCATTCTCGCGGCCCAGAACTGGGACGATCACGACCGTTCGCACCGCACGATGGCCCGCGACATCGGCTGGAACTACTTGCAATCGGTACTGCCCAATGCCATCATCATCAACTACGGCGACAACGACACCTTTCCCCTGTGGTTCAATCAGGAGGTGGACGGCGTGCGCCCGGACGTGCGGATCATGAACACGAGTTACCTGGGCGCCGAATGGTACATCGACGAACTGAAAACCAAAGCCAACGATGCGCCGGGCATCCCCTTCACGCTGCCACGCAGCAAATACACCTACACCAACGACATGCTGCCCATAGAAAACATCGTGGACCGCCCGTTGGAGCTGAAAGAGGCCATCGATTTTATCCGCAACGAAGATCCGCGCACCAAACTTGTTCTGAGCAACGGAAGCAAAATCGACTACCTGCCGAGCAACCGTTTCGCCCTGCCCGTAAACAAGGACAACGCGATCGCCTCGGGCATCGTCAAGGAAGCCGATCGTGACCTGATGGTGGATACGATCTACATGGAACTGCCCAAACGGGCGATCGACAAGAGCGAGATGATGCTGCTCGACATGCTGGCCCATTTCGACTGGAAGCGTCCGATCCATTTCACACAGGTTTACACGTTGCAATCGCTCGGGCTGCTCGATTACCTCCAGTTCGACGGTTACACTTACCGGCTGGTACCGATCTACACGCCATGCAGGAACGTGCAGGAGATCGGGCGTGTCGATCCGGACTACGTAACGCCGTTGCTGACCGAAACATTCCGTTACGGAAACCTGAGCGATCCCCGAACCTACGCCGACCACACCATCCAACATACCCTGAGCGCCTCGAAAGCCCGCGAATCCTTCGCCCGTGCAGCCAAGGAGTATGTTTTCCGTGGGGATTCGACACAGGCGATCCGGCTGCTCGACATGGGACTCGAAAAACTGCCGCCCCAACAGATCCGCTACACCGACGCCAACACCCTCCCCTTCATCGAAGGCTACTACATGGCCGGTGCCCCGGACAAGGGCGACGGCCTGCTGATGAGCTATGCCCGCAACCTGATGCAGTATATCGACTACTACCTCGATTTCCAAGGCATTCAGGGCGATATGGTCACGCAGACACTCATCGACAAGATGCAATCGCTCGACCGGCTCTACTATCTGGCGGCCTACATGGGACGCCAAGACGTGCTGGCCCAGCTCAACGACTACTACCGCACGCTGGGCATTTATGAAAACGAGTTGATCCATCCCGATCTGTCCACACCGTCGGACTCGGTGCAAATTCCCGAATGATCCGGGAAAAAATCCGTCCTGCCGACTGCGAACAATCCATACAACGAAATCGGAAAAGACCCGTGCGTCTTTTCCGATTTTATTTTAACAACGCTCTCTGCGTCCCCGCAACCCTCAAATTATAATTTGCGAAGTCCACACCGCAAGAAATCCCTCCTCCCGAAAAACCGGACAACGCGAAGCGGCGGTGTGCCGTACAAATCGGGATCCGAAAAACAGACGCTCCGGTAAAACCTCGACCGCTGCACATTCCGCCGGAGGCAACAGACACGGACGAGCATACGGAACCGAAACAGCGGCATCCGGTCCGCACTGCCCCGACACAGACACAGCTCAGCTCTATCGGAAAGTCGGGACGAGCTCCGACCAAAGGAAACAATCGGGAAGCAACCCGACCGTCCGAAAAAAGATTCAGGCGCAAACCGAAATCTGCGCCTGAATCATAACTGCATACACACCCCTATCGTTTGGACATTTCGTGTTTCTGGTGAGGGTTGCGCTTGGTATAGAGGAAACGTCGGATCTTCTGCGTCGGAGTCTTGACGAACTCCTGCTTCTCCTCCACGACCTCGGAGATACGCGAGAAACGATTGACCTTGGAATTCACATAATCGACGACCTCCTTCTTGAGATTCTCCTTCCAATTCTCGAAATCCTCCTTCCAGCCGTCGAACTTGGCTTCGAGAGCGTCGGTATTGAAATGCACGAGCGCCACCAGGCGGCCTTCGTGCTCGGTAACCACCGAATCGGCGACGCAGACGTGCGAATTGAGGACGCTCTCGATATCCTCGGGATAGATATTCTCACCACTGGGACCGACGATCATATTCTTCAGCCGACCCTTGATGTAAAGCCACCCGTCGGCCGAAAATTCGCCCAAATCTCCGGTACGGAACCATCCGTCCTCGGTGAAGACCTCCTTCGTAGCGTCGGGGTTCTTATAGTAACCGATCATGGCGCTCGGCGTCTTGGCAACGATCTCGCCCTGGCGGGTTTCGGGATTGACGTTCTCCAACCGCAGCTCGACGCCCGGCGCGGCAGGCCCGGTCGAACCCAGGCGCACCTGCGAGGGAGCCGCACCGGCCAACAGGGGTGCCGTCTCCGTCAAACCATAGCCGATAGCGTACGGAAAACGGGCTTCGAGCAGGAACTTCTCGGCGCCGCCGTCCAGCTTCGCACCCCCGATACCGAGGAAGCGCAGCCGCCCGCCGAAGACCTTCATCAACTTCTTACCCGCGACACGATGCAGATAACGGCGCATGAAATCGATCTTGTAGAGCGCACGCCAGAATCCGCTGGAGGTAAACTTGGCGAGAATCTGATGACGATAAATCTTTTCGATAATCAGCGGCACGATGAGCATCACCGAAGGCCGTACCTCGGCAAGCGTCGGCATCAGAACCGAGGCCGTAGGCGGACGATCCAGGTAAACGACCCGGGCCCCCATCGAGAAAGGATAGATCATACCTATCGAGCACTCGTAGGTGTGCGCCAACGGCAGCACCGAGAGAAACGTATCGTCGGGAAAGATCGGGAAAATGGCGGCGCTCATGGAAATCTGCGCACAGAGATTCGCGTGGGAGAGCATCACGCCCTTGGGACGCGACGTCGTACCCGAGGTATAGATGATGACCGCGAGGTCTTCGGGATTCGGAATTCCGACCGCCCCTTTCTCCGCCGCAGGACGGGAGGCGATCACGCCCAGATTCTTGGTACGAATCACGATATGGAGGGATTCGATCGTGGACTTCGCCAATTTAGCGAAGAGCTTGTCGGAAACCATCAGCGCCTTGGCCTCGGAGTGGGCGATAATCATCTCCAGCTCTTCGGTCGAGAAATCGGGCAGGATCGGCACGGCGACCATGCCGGCAGAGGTGACGGCCAGGTACGAAACGCACCAGTTGGGCATGTTGCTGCTCAACAGCGCCACCTTGTCGCCCGCTTTCAAACCGGCTCCGATCAAAAGGTCCTGCACGTGTTTGACGCGGGTTCCCACCTCGGCATAGGAGAGCTCCTCCCCGCCGTACATGGCAAAAGCGACTTTCGATGCAAAACTCTTTACACTGTGCTGAACCAGTTCGTAAAGTGTATGGATAGTCATTTTCTTTCGAATTAAAATGAGAATATACTCGGGGCAAATTTACTATTATTTGCCGTAAATACACTATTTTTGAGCCGAATTATCGCCATGATCTCTGGTCAATACATCAAAAAACTTGCCGAGAATGCAGGCTTCGACCTCTGCGGAATCACGCCCTGCAAGCATCTTGCGGAGAACGAATCCTACTTCCGCGAATGGCTCGCCAAAGGCTACGGTTCCTCGCTGGAATACCTCGAACGCAACCTCGACAAACGTTTCGACGTCCGACACTTGGTCGAAGGGGCGCAGACGGTCGTGGTCTGCGCCGTGAGCTACAAGAACCCGCTGGGCGAAGGCTATCCGCCCGGGTGCCGCACAAAAATCGCCTCCTACGCCCGCAGCCGCGACTACCACCCCGTCCTCAAGAGGATGCTGGGCACGATGCTCGAAGCCCTGCGCCGGCAATACCCCGGGCTCACGGGCCGCACGTTCGTCGATACGGCTCCGCTGCTGGAAAAACAACTGGCCGTCGAAGCGGGTCTGGGCTGGATCGGGCGGCAATCCCTGCTGCTCACGCCCCAATACGGCTCCTATGTCCTGCTGGGCGAGTTGGTACTTACCCTGCCGTCCGACCAGTACGATGCCCCGTTCGCAGGAGCCCGTTGCGGCCGCTGCCGGAACTGCCTGGACAGTTGTCCGACGGGAGCCATCGTCGCGCCCAAGGTGATCGACACGAACCGTTGCATCTCCTGTCGTACGATCGAAAAGGAGTCCGACAGCGCCCTGCCCGACCTCGACGGATGGATCTTCGGCTGCGATCGCTGCCAGAGCTGCTGTCCCCACAACCAAAAAGCCCCCATGCACCGCTCGCCGCATTTCGATCCCCTGTTCGACCCGCTGACGATTTCGGATCGGGAGTGGCTCGCAATGAGCGAAGAGGAGTTTCTCCTGCGGTTCGGCAATACACCTCTCGCACGCAGCGGACTGCGGCGCATCCAGCAAAACGTGCGGATAAACCAGGAAAAGAACGAAGAGTAGGGCCCGCCATTGGACGGAGAGGCAGACAGCAAACCGACACGAAACCTCTCCGGATATTGTCCGCAGGCTGTTCGGGAAACCTTCCGTACGAAAAGACAGGAAAACCGGAACCCGACCGGCCGGCTCACCACCGCCATCGCCCCGACTTGCGGCACAAAGGCTCCCGCTCCTCCTGAATCGGCCCGACAGCCGACCCGCCGCGATAAAGCGCAAAACCATCCGCTGAACCGCCCCCGCGTGTATCCCGGAAGTCAAAGCCCTTTCGAATAAAACGGGGCAGACTTCCGAAAAAGTCTGCCCCGCATTTCAAAAACAGGAATACCCCGCTAACTGTTCGCTTTGGCTGCGTTCTCCTTAAGCTGTGCCACCGTTTTCTGTGCCGCAGCCACATTCGCACCGGCCGTTACTTTCGAAAGGGCGTCGATCGCCTGCTGGGGCATCGTGCGGGCATTGTAAGCTGCACCCAAAATGAAATAAACGTCGCTGCGCTCCTCTTCGTCGGTCTGCACGGCAGCAGCCTCCTCGGCCGAAGCGATCACGCCGGCATAATCCTTCTTGTCGAAGAGTGCCTGCAAACGAATCTTCTGGGCCAGCGCATCCTGCGGATTCACGGCCAGCATCTCGTCGGCAACGGCGATAATACCGTCGAAATCATTCTCGCCCTGCAACTTGGCAATACGGTTATTGGTATAGAGCTTGATGTTCTCCTTTGCCTTCACGACATCCTCCGCATATTTGGGGTTGTCCTGAGAAGCGATTTCGTTGAAAATAACCAAACCTTTCTGGAAGTCGCCCAGCTCGCAATAGCAAATGCCCAAGAAGTTGGCCATCTCCATATTTTTCGGATCGGCGGCATAACCTTTGGCGAAAATTTCAGCAGCCTCGGCGTAGTTCTTTTCGTTGAAAGGCTTTCCGCCCCACATCAGATATATCTTCGCCATCAACATATTCGACATACGCTCCTGCTGCAACTCACCGTAAAGAGCCGCCTTATTGGCCGACTTGGTAAGATTCTCGACCGCCGTGTTGAAATCATTTCCCTTAGCAGCCGTAAGACCCATTTGGAAATAGCACACCGGCACACTCTTCTTGGCCGTTGCAACCCAACTCTGGACATCGAGATCCTCGGAATCGAGCCCCTGATCGATAAGCGTTTCGAAAGCCGTAGCTGCGGATGCAAAATCCTTCGAATTGTAAGCGGCGACAGCCTTATTGTAAGTTTCGCCCAATCCTTCCTGCGCAGCCACAGACCCCACAACGAACAGGGCAAGCGCGGAAATCAAAAGTTTTTTCATAAATATTGTATAAATTATAGGTTAAAATAGGTTCCGTCCATTTTTATCACCATTCCCTGCAAACCCATCGGAAATATCGCCCCGTTCTGTAGGTCGCAACCATCCGTCGAAACTCCTGCCGGAAAGCAGGGAATGCAAATTTAGTTTTTTTTCGGCACTTTCCAAAAATCACCTTCTCAACGCGGCGAAGAACGAACGGACGAGCCTCTCGCACTCCTCGGCCAATACCCCCCGCGTCACCGTCGTTCGGGGCGGAAACACCTGCTCCGAATAGCGGCGATAGCCACGCTTCGGATCGTCGGCGCCATAGACCACCCGCCCCACCTGGCTCCACGCAATCGCCCCCGCACACATGATGCAAGGCTCGACCGTCACATACAACGTACATTCGGACAAGTATTTGCCTCCAACGGTCGAGGCTGCGGCTGTCAGGGCCTGCATTTCCGCATGAGCCGTAGCGTCCGCCAAGGTTTCGACCAGGTTGTGCCCCCGGCCGACGATACGTCCGTCCGCGACCACCACGGCACCGATGGGTACTTCCTGCTCTTCTAACGCTTTTTCCGCCTCGTTTAGTGCCAGGCGCATGAATTTTTCATCGGGTTGCTGCTGTTCCATCGTTTCGGTTTTTCGGCAAAATTAATAATTTAGCGGAGAATTCGGCGTCCCTGCGTTTTTTATCCCGTTTTACAGCCGGAATTTCGTTTCCGTTTCCGACCTTTTTTACAAAAGAGATGAGGCCCTTATAAAAAAACGGACGAGTTTGTTCCATTCTGCACTCATTTTCCTACCTTTGCAGACAGTAGATGACACCCGGTGAAACCCGCCAGGCGGGATTGTTGGATTCCACCCCGTTTTCACTACCTTTGTGAATCGCAAAACGACAATAACGAAAAATACAGATACGACCATGTACAGAACCCATACCTGCGGCCAGTTGCGTGCCGCAAATGTAAACGAAACGGTCACGCTGGCCGGCTGGGTACAGAAAGTCCGCAACCTCGGCGCGATGACCTTCATCGACCTGCGGGACCGTTACGGCATCACCCAGATCGTCGTCGAAGAGCACTCTCCGGCCGATGTCAAGACCGTGGCCGACGGACTGGGCCGCGAATACGTCCTTCAGGTCGAAGGCCGCGTGGTGGAGCGTTCGTCCAAGAACCCAAAGATGCCTACGGGCGACATCGAAGTCGTCGCCTCGAAGCTCGTGGTGCTGCACGAGGCCGAAGTGCCCCCATTCACCATCGAGGAGAACTCGGACGGCGGCGACGACCTGCGTATGAAATACCGCTACCTCGACCTGCGCCGTCCTCCCCTGCAGCGCAACATGATCCTGCGTCACAAGATGGCCCAGGAGATCCGCCGCTTCCTGAGCGACGAAGGTTTCCTGGAGATCGAAACCCCCTACCTGGTCAATTCCACGCCCGAAGGCGCCCGGGACTTCGTCGTGCCGAGCCGCATGAGCCCCAACCAATTCTACGCCCTGCCCCAGTCGCCCCAGACCCTCAAGCAGCTGCTGATGGTCGCCGGCTACGACAAATACTTCCAGATCGTGCGCTGTTTCCGCGACGAAGACCTGCGGGCCGACCGCCAGCCCGAATTCACGCAGATCGACTGCGAAATGTCGTTCGTCGAGCAGGAGGACGTGCT
>ENA-UAOT01000108-UAOT01000108.1-human-gut-metagenome-genome-assembly--contig:-NODE-108-length-40887-cov-8.512147_pt1 | contig 40887 bp, 57 predicted proteins | sample MGYA00243475_ERZ654567 | MGnify/ENA primary metagenome ERZ654567 (study PRJEB26926, sample SAMN06164482) | human gut metagenome | biome: ENVO:00009003; feature: ENVO:2100002; material: ENVO:00002003... | reverse complement strand
AGAGGGGCAACTCCAACTGTGAAGAGAGAATTGAAATCATGCAGCGGTTCATACGTCTATTCGGTCGAGAGAGCATAGCGTGTCTTGTTGCAGACAGGGAGTTCATAGGTGAGGAATGGGTGAAATGGCTCAACGACTGGGGCATTGAGTACCATCTTCGCGTCAAGGAGAACTTCTGGGTTGAAGATCCGAGGACGGGAGAGGAGAAGCGTGTCAAGAGCATGTTCATACATCTCAAGGACAAGCAGGAACTGGTTCTTCATCGCATATACCGCATCAAGGGCCAGCTGTGCTACCTTTCCGGAGCAAGGCTCAAGAACTCTGACGGAGTGCCCGAACTGCAGATACTCATATCCTTCAGCAGACCTGATCTTGCCCTTTCCCGATATAAGGAAAGATGGCAGATCGAGTCGTGCTTTCGCGGGATGAAGTCCAGCGGCTTCAATATTGAGGATACTCATCTGGTGCATCTGGAACGTGTTGAACAACTCTTCGGGGTTATGATTATCTCCTTTACCTGGGCATACCTCGTTGGCATCAAAAAAGACATCGAGGTCAAGGCCATCCGCATACTAAAGACTGGGAATAGAGCCATCAGCGTGATGAAGTACGGGCTTGAGCACATAGCCAGCGTGCTTCTGAACCCTCTTAGGCCCCAACCATTCGATATTTTTAAAATTTTGTCATGTGCTTAACAAAAAAATACAAGTTAAAGAAAACAAAAAGGGACTTATAACTGTTATATAAGTGAATATGCATATTAACAGGCTAAGATTTTCTATTAAAGTTCTTTTGTGAAACAGCCTTAATCGGAAAAGAAGCACGAGAATTGGAGGGTTTGAACATTTTACTTCAGTCCCTCCAATTTTGGATTATATAATAAAAAAATAGAAGGTTAGTCATTCCGATATTGAGCTAACCTCCTATATACCATTGCAAAAATGCAATATAATTATAGATTTATATACTTATATAATTATATAATCATTATTTAACTTTCTCCATAAATTCCTTGGCAGGCTTGAATGCCGGAATGTTGTGAGCAGGGATAATGATTGTTGTATTCTTAGAAATGTTTCGTGCAGTCTTTTCCGCTCTGTGCTTAATGATAAAGCTACCGAATCCACGAAGGAACACTTCATTTCCATTGATCATTGAGGTTTTAATGGTATCCATCATACCTTCTACAACAGTTAATACAACCTGTTTCTCCAAACCTGTCTTTGCAGCGATTTCGCTGACAATTTCTGCTTTTGTCATAGTTCTATATCTGATTATTTATAAAATTCAAAAAAGGATTGCAAAGGTAATGCTTTTAAAAGAAAGAAACTCTTAATGCCTTGGCTAAATCAGCTAAAATGAGGAAAAAATCAGGTTAACTCAATGTTCAGTGAAGGATTATCACTACCTTTGAGGACAATTTAGACAAGATACCATTTATGAGTGAAAAGGGAAAGACATATCGCTTCACAGTCAAGCTACGAAAGAAGCCACTTCAAGGAGGCCGTTTCTCGTTGATACTTGACTACTACAACGGTAATGTTGAATACCTATCAAACGAGCAGCGTGGTGAAAGAGTGAGAGAGCATCTTGGTCTTTATTTAATTCCAGAAAATTCCCCTGAAGACAAATTGGCTAATGAGAGAACTATGGAGTTAGCAAGGGAGATTTTGGAAAAGAAAAAGGCAGAGCTTGATGCCTTGAAGAAAGATGGTCTACAGCCAATTGTAAAGAAATCAAAGGACGAACCTATTGAATTGCCTAGTTCGCTGGCCAAATCTTCAAATACCGTTTCTGAACTTTTGATGGTGAACGCTTCAAAATGCGTAATCAACAACATCAATACAATTTCAATTCACATAGGACATAGGAAGATAAAGGATAATCGTCTATCGCTTTTCCTTGACTGCAACTTCGGATCCAATATCATCTATCTAGGAAATGATAAATTCGAAGGTCGCAAGAGAAAATTCCTTGGGTTATACCTTACAGATGATGATACTCCAGAAGCTCGTATAGCTAATAGTCAAAACAGACTTCAGGCAGAGTCTATACTTGAAAAAGTAACCGAATATCTTAATGAACTGAAAAGAATTCATATACTATCTGAAAATACAAAATCTGTAGAATCACCATCTACCACACCGTTAATGTCAGATGATACGTCCAAAACAGAATCTGATGATCCGACTATCTTGACCGACTTGAAACTTACAAAAACGGAGGAAGAAAGCTACCATAATGCTTTGGACAAATTAGACCAGATGCTTTCTGAAATTTGATTGCTTAACAAAAGAAAAATGAACAGAATCTGGTTTAATTTCTCTTCTTTTGAGAAGCAAAAAGAGTATATTTGGCACTTCTCAGAAACTCGTATTAAAAGGTAGACGGATATAAAGAAACACATAACATCTGCAAATGAGAGGAACAAAGTCCATTTTAGAAGAGTGTAAAGCCACTGCTATAACAGACCTCTTAGATTTGACGATGAAGGCAGTTTAGTTTACTTCTATTCTATATATACATTGGACTAAACTAAACCACTAAATTTAATAGCTATCGCAGGTGCAATTTCAGCTCAAATTAAAGGCCATTTTACCATGCAAAGAAATGCAAATATGCTAAAAAATCTAAAAAAAGTGCATTTTTGCAGATTGTATTAGTTTCTTTGCAGAAATGCAGTCCCCAGTTTGTCCCCCCGAACGAACTTATGTCCTTCGATAAAACTCTGCAATACATTATATATCAAGCACTTACAAGAACATAAATAGGCGTTAAAAAAATATTTTGCATCGGAAAGTGAAGCAAGGAAATCGGATGTCAAACAATGCACAAATAAACCGCTAATAAAGTCAAATAATCATCTATCAATGAATGATTAAAGCCTCCTATTCGGAGGCATTTCTTTTTACATACATTGTATTTGATTTGTCGATTTTTTGTTGTTAATTTGTTGCTCGAAATAATTTGAGCAACAAAAGCAACAAATATGGGAGCAGCAAAAGAACCTATCCGCCTCCGGAAGCGGACGACGCCGACGGGCAACGTGTCGTTGTACCTTGACATATATTTGAACGGCAAGCGGTCGTATGAATACCTGAAAATGTATCTCGTCCCCGAAAAGACAAAAGCCGACAAAGAGAAGAACCGGCAGACTTTGCAGCTGGCCGAAGCCGTCAAAGCGAAACGGATTGTCGAATTACAGAACGGCGAATTTGGGTTCAATGCAGCGTATAAACTCGAAACCAATTTTCTCGATTATTACCGGGCGATGTGCGAAAAGCGACACGGGAGTACAGACAGCAATGGGAATTGGGGGAATTGGCATAGCTGCCTGAAACACCTCGAACGATATTGCAAGCCGAACACCACGTTCAAGGACATTACGCCGGAATGGATAGAGGGTTTTCGGGAGTATTTGGATAAAACCGCCCGTTGCAGGGATAAGCGCAAGAAGATAGTAACGGACGAGGTTTCAAAGCCGTTGTCGCAAAATTCCAAAGTAAGTTATTTCAACAAACTGCGGGCGTGTATAAATCAGGCGTTCGACGACCGCATTATGCCCCATAACCCTTTGCGTGGTATCGAGGGGTTCAAAGCGGGGGAATCGGAACGATGCTACCTCACCCTCGACGAAGTAAAGGCTATGGCTGCGGCGCATTGCAAATATCCGGCTTTGAAAAAGGCGTTTATGTTCAGTTGCCTGACAGGAATCCGCAAGAGCGACATCGAAAAAATGCGGTGGAAAGAAGTCCAACAGCACGGGGAGTTCACCCGTATTATTTTCAAACAGAAGAAAACGGGCGGGCAAGAATACCTCGACATCAATCCACAGGCGGCCTCCTACTTGGGGGAGCGAGGTAAGCCCGACGACAGAGTATTCGTCGGCTTCAAATACAGTTCTTATATGATAACGGAGTTAAGAATGTGGGCGGTTCGTGCCGGTATAACAAAGGACATCACCTTTCATTCCGGACGGCATACTTTCGCCGTTTTGATGCTCGACCTCGGAGCAGAAATTTATACCCTGCAAAAATTACTCGGACACAAAGAGATTCAGACCACCCAAATATACGCCAAGATTCTCGACAAAAAGAAGCAAGAGGCCGTGTCGATGATACCGAACATATTGCCGGAAGAAACCGACAAAGAATAGCGGCTACGGCGTTTTCCTGAACATTTCTCCCTGCCCCGTTAGCAACCAATGGGCGGACACGCCGTAATCTCTGACAAGGTACACCAACCACGGTAATTGTGCGCTATTCTGCGTGGTATTGGGATTTTTCGCTTCGAGGGCATTCAGGTTCCACCGGTTGATATTATATCGGTCGGTAAACGTCTTTTTCCCTCGTATCACCCCCTTTGCTTTCAGGGCGTATAAAGCCTCGAAAAATCGGGCTGTTATTTTTTCGTTTTCGCTTTGATGCATATCTTTTCTGAATGGGCGTTTGCGGCCTTGAATTTTGCGTCTATTTTATTTTCTCGCTCCTGTAATAATCTTTGCCATTTTGCAACCAATTCGGGGCTGAAATCGGGCTTTTTGTGTCCGATAACTATCAACTCGTAGTCTCGCAACTCTTCGGGGGTCATTACAGGCATATATTTCTCAATGTCGAGCAATGCAAGCATATTTTCGAGCATTGTTTTCCGAATGTCCGCATACTTGGGTTCTTCAATCATATCCCCCTCGCCGGTCAAAAACCAACGGGCGTTGATGTCAGGCAACTTCGATACGATTGTCATTACCGGCGTGATACCGAAATTTTCCCCTTTTAGCAACTTGGCAAGATATTGAGGCGTCCAGCCCAACAAATCAGCAAACTCCCGTTGTCGCCCGCCTGTTTTATATTTGATTATTTCGAGTAACCTTGTGTTCATAAATTTCAATATAACGGTACTTTATATCGGATTTGTCCGAACTCTATTATCCTGCAACGGCAGAGGTGGCATTGCCTCCCTGCTGGGCAGGCATTTTTTTGCCTTCCGCAATTTGCTGTTTCAACAAGGCAACCAACTCGTCTATCTGCTTGTCCTTGCTTTTCAGGCTTTCGGCCTGCGTTTGTATCACCTCCCAAACATTTGCCGGAATAGTTACGACACTTGTTCCCGCCTCCACGGAGTTCAGCATATTGCCCTCGCCTGTCATTATCCAAACTTCGTTTATATTTCTATCGACAGACGCCAATTTCTGCACAAATCTTTCCGACAAAGGCACTTTTCCATTTACTATCTGTGAGAATGATGACTTTGTATAGCCTAACTTCTCGGCTAATTCTCGCTCGTTTTCGGCGTATTCCATAAAAACGAGCCAATTTATCACCTTTTTAACCCTTTGTGTTTCTGTCATTTGCAAACTAACTTAAAATTAAATCGCAACTTTGTGTCGAAAATTTTGTTTGAAATCGAAACAAAGTTTATATTTGCACACGGGTTTTAATAAAACCGCATTCAAAAATATGAAGAAAAATTTGAAATCGAAAATAAACCAAACAGTAAATGCAAAAATAATGGAACAAAAGGTTTTCAAAACGGCCTATCAAGAGGAACAGGAAGCCAAAGATATGGCTATCTACAACGAATGGAACGAGTTAATGTCCGTTCCCGGACAAAGTGCAACAGGCGTAACCCAACATTTGATGCAGAAGTACAACATCCATTCTTCATCAACTATTTGGGTTATGCGTAAAAGAGCCGAAAAACGGCTTAAAAGGGAGGGAAAATTATGAGTACAAAGTTAAGCCCCGAAGCTGCACGAGCCAAGTACGAGTACAACAAGAAATACCAGCAACGGTATTGGGAGAAAAAAGCTGCGTCAAAACGGGCTGCTGCCCAACAACAGATACAGACGGAACCGGTTTCGGTTTCCCGCAATGGTATGGACGACCAACGGTACATCACGGCTCTCGAAGCCTCGAAGAAAACACTCAACAGCGAAAATCGACGGCTCGTGAGGCTTTTGCATAACTATCAGAAAATTATCGCTCAATCAACGGTTGCGGCTTTATGAAAAAGAACAAACAGACAATCGCAAAATATACCCGCCTGTATGCAATAGGCTTATGGGGAATCCTATCCATCATTTGGCTTTCCGGCGAACCAATAGACGATATGGCTTTGGGAAAATTCTGCTTGCTGAAAGGAATTGGGCTGGCATCGCTGGGGTTATGCTGCCTCGTAGGAAAAAGGCTCGATAAAGCAGGACTGCTGCCTGATATGGACGATGAAAATGATTGTGAGATATGAGTTGCCCGGTATGTAACGGATACCCCGGTTGCCCAAGTTGCACACCGGAACCTCGAATGATAACCTGCCCTGCCTGCAACGGAACGGGCGAAATCTACTACAACGAGAACGGAGACCGAATCTCCGAGGAAGAATACGCCCTGCTGCCCGCCGATGCAAGAGAGGTTGAAAGTTGCGAAGAATGCTACGGGGCAGGTAGCATAGAAGATATTTACGGACTTGATTATGACTAACGCAATGAATGATAAAGACAAACAACACCGCTCGGAGGAATTTCAAGAACTAACCTCCAAAATAGACCGGCTCGAAAAAATAGCCCTATTGGGGGCAAAAAACGTCCTGACGATAGATGATGTTGCCCTAATAACAGGGTTCACGAAAGGGCACATATATCGCCTGACAAGCGGGCAAAAAATCCCGCACTACAAGCCCAACGGACGTACTCTCTATTTCAAGAAAGAGGAAATCGAAGATTGGATGCTGCAAAACAAGATACAAACAAACACCGAGATTGAAAGTGCAGCCACCACCTACACAGCAATCAACAAAAAAAAGTGAGTTATGGACGATAGCCTCAATACAGCGAAAGCCCGCATCCGGGCAGCCTTTGAATCCGGAATCAGGATGACAACGGCACAGGGAAACCGCATCGGCAAAACCGTCGATTTCCGCAAAATTGTATCGCTCCTCAAAAGCGAGGGATTCGACATACAAAGCTATTGGAACGAAAAGGACGGGCGGCGTTGGAAAACCTACTACCACCAATACCCGCTGCCGCAGAAAGGGACACGCATGAATGAATTGGGGCAATCCAAACTGCAATTATAAACCGGCTGGGGAGGCGAGGCGGAATTACGCTAAGGTGGCGATTTAAGTGCGTTCACGGACTTCGCCACCTCTATTTCGCAGGTTCGAACCCTGCCCCCAGCGCAAGCAAAGCCCGAAGCTGTAAGAGGGCAAAAAATCAGCAATTATGAGTGACATCATCGAAATCAAACAGGCTGAGATGCTGCAAGCAATCAACCGGGCGGAGGTAGATATCCAAATCGCCACCGCAAAGCAGTACCCTCGTGATATTTACGGGGCATTGAACAACATCAAGACAATCGCCACGCTCGACAATTCGACGGCAGAAGATTGTTTCTATGCCCTGCGCCGACAGGGGACACTCATCGAGGGCGTATCGGTACGCCTCGCAGAGATTATCGCCGGAGCGTGGGGAAATATGCGGGTACAAACCCGTATCATCGGCAACGACGGCAAGACTATCACGGCACAGGGCGTATGCCATGACCTTGAAACCAACCTTGCCGTTTCGGTCGAAGTGAAACGCCGTATCACGGACAAAAGCGGTAAAACCTACTCGGAAGATATGCAGGTTACAACCGGCAACGCAGCATCGGCAATCGCTTTCCGAAATGCAGTTCTGAAAGTAGTTCCCAAAGCCGTAACAAAACGGGTCATCGACGAAATCAAACAGGTTGCGCTCGGCAAAGCCATAGACCTCGAAACCCGCAGGCAGAATATGATTGCCTACTTCGGCAAACTGGGTGTATCGCAAACGGACATCCTCACCTACTGCGGCGTGAAACGTATCGAGGAAATCACCAGCGAAATGGTGTTCGAGTTGAGCGGCCTGAAAAACGCCATAAAGGAGGGCACAACGACCGTAGCCGAAACATTCAAACAGAACACCGCCGACGCAGAGAAGTTGGCCGAGGACGCCCGAAAACAAGCCGAGGCCAAACGCCGCAAGGTGGCGGAGGCTGCCGCAGCAGCTACGGCTGCAACACAAGGTGGCGGACAACCCACCGAAACATCGGAGGTCGTGAATCCCGAAACAGGCGAAGTAACGAAAAAATAACCGCTCGAAAGAGCATAATTCAATATAACAATGGATAATGTAGAAATCAAAAAATCGAATCTCGAAGCAGCGTACAAACAAGCTGACGACAACACGAAAAAACTGCTCGCCACATTGTTCGGCGATGCGGTAACGACCAAAGACGACCGCCCCGTAACGGAGCGTATCAAGACGTTCGAGGACGCAATGGCTGCACTCGACAGCAACCACCCCTTTGTATGCGATTTCCGAGCGTTTTGCGCCCAATCTGACGACATCAGCCCTGATATGCTGGCGTATCTCAAACTCCGCATCATCTGTGCAGCCTTGAACGAGGGCTGGGAACCGCAATTTACCGAGGATGAATGGCGGTATTATCCTTGGTTCTACCTCTACACACAGGCGGAACTTGACGACATGGACGACGGGGAAAAGCAGGAGCGGCGAATGATTGACACCGCTGGCTATGTAACTGAATATGCGGGCTTCGGCTTTTCGCACTCGTATGACGCCCCCTCGGATACGGGTGCGAGCCTCGGCTCTCGCCTTTGCTTGCGAAGCAGCGACCTCGCTATCTACTGCGGGAAACAGTTCATCAAATTATGGGCTGATTTCAACCTAATCCGCAAATAAAATATCAGGGAGGGATTTTTACCCTCCCTATTTTCAAAACCTCAAAATTAACAGAAATGGATATTCAAAACATCGTAAAAGACCTGCAAAAATGGCAGGAGGAAAACAAAGAAAATCGGAGCGTAATCATTATTACCTCTGAATGTATCGCAAAATCCGAGGGGGGGGGTAAACGCACCAGCGCATCTCTCATAGGGGTTGTTGGTTCAGAAGGGATGCTCGTGCCCTCCCTTGCAAATGCCATTACCCAACACTCCGATTTCATCGACTTGCTTCGCAAGGCCACAAAAGTTGCGGCAATAGATACAATTTCCCAAACCATTAAAGACGTAAATTAGTATGAGCAATACAGTAATACGCCCCAAAGACAGAGCCGAATGGCTCGAATACCGCAAAGACGGTATCGGTAGTTCCGAAGTAGCAACAATCCTCGGCCTCAATCCGTGGGAAACTCCCTACCAACTATGGAGACGCAAAAAAGGGCTGGACGCCCCCAAAGATGAAACCTTTGCAATGAAAGCCGGGCATTATCTCGAAGATGCCGTATCGCAGTTTTGGGCTGACGCAACAGGCCGAGAGGTCATCAAAAGTTCAGCCGGAGATTGGTTGTTCAAGAACAACGAAAAAGGGTTCTTGCAAGCCTCCCCCGACCGTACTTATTGGCTGGACGGCCACCGAAACCCGAACAACAAGGGAATTTTGGAGTGCAAGACAACCCAAATGTCAATCGACCCCGACGACCTGCCGAAACATTGGTTCTGTCAGGTTCAATACCTGCTCGGTGTCTCGGAATTTAAGCAAGGTTCGCTGGCTTGGCTCTGTTCCGGCCGAGAATTCGGATATAAGGACATCGCATTTGTTCCGGACTTCTTCGGCTGGATGATTGAGGAGGTTGAACGCTTTTGGGTTGATAATATCATCGGCAACGTGGAACCGGACGCCACCACCGTAGCCGACGTTATCACGAAATACGCCCGCCATACGGAGGGTAAAATCATCGAAGTTACCGACGACATCCTCTCGGCCTGCAATCAACTGAAAGGGGTAAAAGCTGAACTCGCCAAACTTGAAGCCACCAAAGAAGAACTCGAATCGAAAATCAAAATGGGCTTCGGGGATGCAGAAGCTATCAGTTACGGAGGTCAAACCCTCGCAACGTGGAAAACGTCCAAAGACAGCGCAAAATTCGATAGCAAGGCTTTCGGGAAAGCCCACCCCGACCTCGCACAAGAATTCACAAAAATAGTACCGGGCACACGCCGATTTATCCTAAAATAGAGGGAATGTATGCAATATCAAACCAGCAGCGAGAGGAAATTATCAAACTTCTCGCTGCTTTACAAGACTTGCCCGGCAAAGATACCAAGACTATCAATATCAAACGCCGAGCGGTCATACTGACAAGGAAGTTGAACAATAAAAAGCAGATAGACAATGACACCAAATGATTTTTTAGGGCAATTATGGGAGTATAAACTGAACAGTTAAATTTTCTTCGCCCAAAATATGATTGTATTATAATCATTTTATTATTTTCGCAAAACCAAAAGTAACAGATTATGAATAAGAAAGAATATAGCACTGTATATGGGTGGGAGTGGCCGAAAGGCCTCCCTACGCTCCTGTTATGCGTGGTAGCCCTAAATACGGTGCTTTTTAACACTATACGGCTATGATTACATTACGTTCAAATCAGTCAGAGCCGATAAACAAGGCGATTGCATTCTTCAACGAAAAGAAGCCGAAACCAAGTTTGATAGTACTCCCCACAGCATGGGGAAAATCAATTCTTACCGCTTTCGTTGCGAAGAACTGCACGGATAAGTTGCTCGTTTTACAGCCCTCAAAAGAGCTGTTGGAACAGAACTACAAAAAATATCTATCGTTATGCGGGTTCGTAACCAACGCCGGTATTTACTCCGCATCATTCGGTCGAAAGGATATCGCACAAATTACCTACGCCACTATCGGCAGCATCAAATCGCTCGGGGCGACATTCAAGCAAATGGGCTTTACAAAAATGCTCATTGATGAGGCGCATCTATATCCCCGTGAATCCGATAGTATGCTCGGCAAGTTCCTCGAAGAAAGCGGGATTACACACGTTCTCGGTATAACGGCCACGCCTGTCAAATTACAAACCAACCGAGACCTCGACGGCAACACCTTTTCCAAACTCGTGATGCTTACCTCCCGCAGCAAGAAAGGCAATTTTTTCAAGGACATTATCCACGTCGGGCAGGTTCGGGAAATGGTAGAACTCGGATTTTGGAGTAAACTCGTGTATCAGGCTGCCGATTTTGACGACAGTATGCTCGTGTTCAACTCCTCCAAATCCGAATACACGGAATACAGCGTTCAACAGGCATACAATGCCAACAACGGCGCAGGCGGCATAATCGACGCACTCGACAACAACAAAGACCGCAAACATATCCTCGTATTTGTTCCAAGCGTACAGGACGCTATCGACCTATCGCAACGATATGAAAATTCAGCCGTGATATATGGCGATATGGATAAGCGGCAACGGGATTTCGTCATATCGGAGTTCCGAGCCGGACGCATACGGGTAATTTTCAACGTGCGGGTGCTTTCAACGGGCTTCGACTACACGGGGATAGATTGCATTGTTCTCGGTATTTCAACGGCCTCAATCGCCTTGTATTATCAAATCATCGGGCGTGCTACACGCATCGACGAGGGCAAACAGGACGCCCTCATTATCGACCTCGGCGGCAATGTAGCCCGTTTCGGCAAGGTCGAGGACATCACATTTGAACGGGGGAAAATATGGAGAATGTTCGGCAGCGGCGGGAAGCTGTTGAGCGGCATACCTATCAGCGACATCGGACGGGTAACGAAACAGGACGTGGACGCTATGGATGCCGGGCAGAAAGCCGTTATCGAGGTCATGCCTTTCGGCAAGTATAAAGGCGAGCGCATCGCCGACATTCCGACCAGCTACCGACAATGGTGTTTGGCAAATTTCGAGTGGAAAGCCCACAACGAAAACCTCCGGCAATCACTCTTAGCGACACTTAAAAATTAAGGATATGGCAAGACCCAAGAAAAATAATGCAGAGTATTTCACGCATGACGCCGATATGCGGAATGACGTGAAAATAAAGGCTCTCCGCCGTAAATTTTCCCACACAGGGTATGCCGTATGGAATTACCTGTTGGAAACACTCACCGACAGCGATTTTTTCGAGGTTGAGTGGGAGGAAATAAACATCGAACTCCTTGCGGCGGATTATGACGTATCGGTTAGCGAGCTGACCGAAATTGTTGAATACTGTGTAAAAATCGGGCTGTTGCAACGGGCAGGGAATAAACTTGTTTCCCGTGCCCACCAGCAACGGTTCGCCTCTTTACTCGCCAACCGGGAACGGAAGCGCATTTCCGACAACCAAAACGCAGGCGCATTGAATAATGGCGGAGTTATGGCGAGCCAAAACCCAGCCGAAACCGACGAAACCGATGCAAGTGGCAACCCGAAACAACATAGTAAAGGAGAGGAGAGCAAAGGAGAGGAAAAGAAAGGAGAAATAAAATATCCTTATCAGGATATTGCCGACCTGTGGAACTCGATATGCAAGAGCCTCCCGAAAATATCGAAGCTATCAGACCCTCGGCGGGCGAAAATAAAAGCCAGGCTCAACGAGTTCGGCAAGCCCGAAAGTTGGATGCCGACCTGCGAGGCTTTGTTTGAGGCAGTCGAGGCATCCAGCTTCTTGCGGGGCGAAAACAAATCGAATTGGCAGGCGACATTCGATTGGCTGTTCAGCAACGGCACGAACTGGGTTAAGGTCATGGAGGGCAACTACGCCAACAAAGGCCAGCAACACAAAACCGGTTCCACTACCCTCGGCTGTGATGAACGCATCGAGAACGGACGCCGGACGTATGGGTCGGGAAAGGTTACAATCCCGATGAACGCTCCTCCCCGACCGGGCGATAAATACGCTTGGGATAGTTCAACGCAAAAATGGGTGTTGTTATGATGCGGTGGAGAGAGTTGGGAATAGAAATCCCGTACAATCGCACGAGCGGCAACATCAAGACCTATTGCCCTCAATGTAGGGACAGCCGCCACAACAAACGGGATAAAAGCCTATCGGTGGACTTGGCGACAGGTGTATTCAACTGCCACTACTGCGGGTGGGCAGGCTGCGCCGCTGAAAGAGAAAAGCGGTGGGATAAACCGTTTTACAACCCTCGCCCGCTGGCTCGGCAGAAGCCCGAATACAAAAAGCCCAAACAGACAGGCAATCCCGCTATGAGCAGCAAGGCCGTTGCTTGGTTTGCCGGGCGGGGTATCAGCCAAAAGACGCTCGAACAAATGCGGGTTACGGAGGGTATGGAGTGGATGCCGCAGAAAAACGGGCAAGCCAACACAATCCAATTCAACTACTACCACAAGGGCGAATTGGTAAACACGAAGTTCCGCACGGGCGACAAGTGTTTCAAAATGGTATCGGGGGCAGAACTGCTGCCGTATAACATCGACGCTATCAAAGGGCAAAAGGAGTGTATCATCACGGAGGGTGAGATGGATGCCCTTTCGTTCATTGAGTGCGGGCGCACCGACGTTGTAAGCGTTCCTAACGGGGCAAATGCCAACCTCTCCTACCTTGACGATTACATCGAGGAATATTTCGACGACAAAGACACGATTTTCATTGCATCGGACACCGACACCAAAGGCGTCATTTTGCGGGACGAGCTGTTACGGCGTTTCGGGGCTGACCGCTGCCGTATTCTCGAATACGGGGAGGGATGCAAGGACGCCAACGAACACCTAATGAAATTCGGGCGAGATAGCCTACTGAAATGCCTCGACGATGCGCCGGAGGTAAAGGTAGAGGGGATTTTCACTGTTTCGGACTTTGAACAATCGCTGGACGCCATTTTTGAGCACGGTTTGCAAAAGGGAGTAACAATCGGGCACGACAATTTCGACCGGTTATGTTCATTTGAGACCAAACGCCTCTGCATCGTAACCGGTATCCCGGGCAGCGGGAAATCGGAGTTTATCGACGAAATTGCCGAACGGCTCAATATGCGGTACGGGTGGAGGTTCGCTTATTTCAGCCCCGAAAACGCCCCGCTCGCCTATCACGCCTCCAAGTTGATAGAGAAGTTCACCGGCAAGAAGTTCAGCAAGGAAACGCTTAAATTCGGGGAATATCGGCTGGTAAAAGAACACCTCGAAGATAACTTTTATTTCATCAGCCCAGCGGATAATTTCCGAGTAGATACAATCCTCGAAAAAGCCAAATTCCTCGTCCGGCGGCGGGGCATCAAAGCACTCGTAATCGACCCATACAACCGTTTGGAAAGCCAACAGGGGAACCGGAACGAAACGCAGTACATCAGCGAACTGCTCGACAAACTGACGAATTTCGCCCAAATCAATGACATCCTCATAATTCTGATGGCACACCCTACCAAGCAGCCGAAGAACAAAGACGGAGTAATTGAAGCCCCGACGCTGTATGACATCAGCGGCTCGGCCAACTTCTACAACAAAGCCGATTTCGGTATAGTGGTTCACCGGAATCGCCTTGAAAATACGGTCGAAGTTCACGTTCAGAAAGTCAAGTTCCGACACCTCGGAGAGTGCGGGACTTGCCAATTCAAGTACAACATCAACAACGGGCGGTACACACCGTTCGACGGCGCAAGTTTCGACGCTATTGCATGGGATAATTCCAATCACCTGCAACAGCACCAACAAGAGTTATTGGAGGAGGCATACCGCAGTAGCGTATTCGACTTCCGAGACGACGATATGCCGGACGACGATTGCCCATTCTAAATATACAGATTATGAAACAATTACTCATATCATTTTCAGGCGGAGCAACGAGTGCATATATGACAAAAATGCTCTTGGATAATCTTGACCGAACAGAATACGAAATAAAAGTTGTGTTTGCCAACACGGGAAAAGAGCGGGAAGAAACCTTACAATTTATTCGAGAATGCGATACCCGCTGGGGATTCAATACTGTGTGGGTCGAATGTATTACAAATCCGGAACGAGGGAAAGGCGTATCGGCAAGAGTGGTTGATTTTGAGACTGCGAGCCGCCACGGAGAACCTTTTGAGGCCAGCATCAAGAAACACGGCATCTCGAATGTAAACCAACCTCTATGTACCCGTGAACTGAAAACCTACACGATAAACGCATATATGCGACAAATAGGTTGGAAGCACTATCATCGTGCAATAGGAATTCGATTGGACGAGATAGACAGGGTAAATCCAAACTATAAAAAAGAACGCATAATCTATCCCTGCATATCTATGTTCCCCTCACGCAGAGAGGACATCAACGCATTTTGGGCGGCGCAAGATTTCTCGCTAAACCTAAAATCGTATCAAGGGAACTGCGATTGCTGTTACAAAAAGTCCCTCCGCAAACTGCTGACGATAGCTCACGAGGAACCTGAACGATTCCAATGGTGGGCAGACATGGAGGCTAAATATGAAAACTATCTCCCTGACAGCAGGAAAAACAATCCCAAAGTAAAATTCCCGATACGGTTTTTCCGAGGCAACTTATCCGCAAACGAAATACTCCAAATGAGTAAATCATTCACTGATTTTGCCTCCGATGATAGCAAAAAGACTAACACCTACAAACAGTTATCCCTATTCGGTAACGAGCTGGACACACCTAACGGGTGTAGCGAAAGTTGTGAAGCATTCTAACTACATGGAAACTAATGTAATACACAATATCGACTGCCTTACGGGATTACGCAATCTACCTGATGACAGCATAGATTGCTGTGTTACCTCCCCTCCGTATTTCAACCTGCGAGATTACGGCGTAAACGGACAAATAGGGCTGGAAGACACTCCCGAACAATACATTCAGAAATTGGTCAGCGTATTCCACGAGGTAAAGCGGGTATTAGCCCCTGCGGGGACATTGTGGGTAAACATCGGAGATTGCTATGCTGGCAGCGGAAAAGGGGCGGCAAACTATCCTGACAATGCCATGAAATACAAACAGGGTACAAATCGAGGGACTGTTGGACAGTCAGTCATAGTCAAGAAATTCGACGGCTACAAGAGCAAAGACCTCATCGGCATACCTTGGATGCTGGCCTTTGCGTTACGGGCGGACGGCTGGTTTCTGCGGCAGGATATTATTTGGGCAAAGCCCAACCCCATGCCGGAAAGTATGAAAGACCGGTGTACGAAATCACACGAATATATCTTCCTGCTCACCAAATCGCCGAAATATTACTTCGACTGCGAGGCTATCCATGAAAAAGCCGTAACAAGCGGCACAATCCCGACAAATGCACCTCGCTACGGCGGTAACAAATACACGGCGACCCCCGAAAAGTTTTACCGGACAAAAAGCGGCAACGCATATATCGACAGGGAATTTCGGAACAAACGAGACGTATGGACAGTCCCGACACAACCCCTGCAAGAAGCGCATTTTGCGACATTCCCCGAAAAATTGGTGGCGGACTGCATTTTGGCCGGATGCCCTGAAAATGGAATCGTACTCGACCCTTTTATGGGTTCCGGAACGACAGGCATAGTCGCCCGAAAATTCAACCGCAAATACATCGGGTTCGAGTTGAATCCCGAATACATACAAATCGCCGACAAGCGACTGAAAAAAGAACTCGGATTATTCATTTAACCAAATAACAGACAGCATGAAAACTCTTTATCTACCACTCAAAAAACAATGGTATGAAATGATTGAAAGCGGCGAGAAAAAAGAGGAGTATCGCTTACTAAAGCCCTATTGGGAAAAACGACTTCTTGATTACAAGAGGCTGGCGGATTATTACGAAAAACATAAAAAAGAGTTGGCGGTAAAACGCCTTTTATTTCCGTACCGCCCGCTTATCGAAAATCCTGCGGGGACATTTCCACGAGGTTATGATGCCGTGCGGTTTTCATACGGATATACTAAACGCACGATGACTTTTAAATGCGAGGAAATAACAATCGGATATGGTAAGCCTGAATGGGGCGCACCCGATGAACCGGTATTCATCATCAAACTCGGAGAACGGCTATGAAACTGCTCTATATCGACTTATTCTGCGGGGCGGGCGGAACCTCTACCGGCATTGAGAACGCTCGGTATAGAGACCAGCAATGTGCAAAGGTTATCGGATGCGTGAACCATGACGCCAACGCCATAGCCTCACACGCAGCCAACCACCCCGACGCTATGCACTTCACGGAGGACATTCGGACGCTGGAACTCTCCCCGCTGATAGCCCATATTGCAAAAATGCGGGAACAAAACCCCGGCGCATTCGTCGTGTTATGGGCGAGCCTCGAATGTACGAATTTCAGCAAAGCCAAAGGCGGGCAGCCCCGTGATGCCGACAGCCGGACGCTGGCCGAGCATCTGTTCCGGTATATCGAGGCTATTAATCCCGACTACATTCAGATTGAGAACGTCGAGGAATTTATGAGCTGGGGCGATCTCGACGAGAACGGGAAGCCGATTAGCAAGGATGCAGGGCGGTTGTATCAGCAATGGGTGGCGAACGTCTGTGGATATGGCTATCGGTTTGCACACCGCATACTCAACTCTGCCGATTATGGGGCGTACACCTCCCGCCGCCGGTTCTTCGGCATCTTCGCCAAAGGCGGCCTCCCGATTGTATTTCCCGAACCAACACACAGCAAAGAGGGGGCGGCTGGGCTGTTCGGCCGGTTACACCGCTGGAAACCCGTGCGGGAGGTGTTGGACTTTTCGGACGAGGGAGAGAGCATCTTCGGGCGTAAAAAGCCGCTCGTCGATGCAACATTGGAGCGGATATATGCAGGGCTGATAAAATTCGTTGCGGGCGGCAAGGAGGCATTCATGGTAAAATGGAACAGCATGAGCCGCACGGGGAAATATCAGGCTCCGGGCATCGACGAGCCGTGTCCGACTGTTGCAACGCAAAGTCGGCTCGGCGTGGCGCAGGTGAGTTTCCTTTCCAAGTATTACGGCGGTAGCCCGGAGGGTAAGAGTGTATCGGTCGAGGAGCCTGCGGGGGCAATAACCACACGAGACCACCACTCGTTCATTACGGCCTATTATGGCAACGGGCACAATCACAGCATAGACGAACCGGCTCCAACGGTAACGACGAAAGACCGGCTCGCATTTGTTGATATGCAGTACGGGAACGGGACACCCTGCGACATCGAAGCTTCCGCTCCGACCGTTACCACCAACCCCAAACACCAACTCGTTACCTGCAAACATTGGATAATGAATACGAGTTTCAAAAACACGGGAAGTTCTATTGATGAACCAGCACAAACAGTAACAGCCAACCGGAAATGGCACTACCTGATGAATCCGCAATTCCAATCCGCAGGTGAGGCAGTCGATAATCCGTGTTTCACGCTCATCGCTCGCATGGATAAAATGCCTCCTTACCTCATCCAAACGGAACAGGGCGAAATGGCTATCATTATCAATCCGGACGACACCCCTGCAATGGTAAAAATCAAACAATTCATGGCGTTATATGGCATTATCGACATAAAAATGCGAATGCTACGCATTCCGGAACTCAAACGGATTATGGGTTTCCCCTCCGACTATATTCTCGTTGGGGCACAGGCAGACCAAAAGAAATTCATCGGTAACGCTGTGGAAGTCAATATGGCACGGGTTCTCTGCGAGGCTCTTTGCGCTCGACTGATTGAGGAGGACATCAAGCCAATTCGGGCGGCTGCATAACCAAAACGAAACGCAAATAAAAAAAACGCACTATAAATCATCGAATTATGAAAGTGAAAGAAATCATCAAGTATCTGCACACCTACCAAAAGTGGCGGCGAGGGGCTGACCTACCTATGCCCAACCCTAAAGAATTAGGGATAGCGATTGACGGGGCTATCCGTGAACTGCGGAATTTTCAACGTCTTAAAATCAAACTCGATAAGAAAAGTCCAAAATGACAAAAGATGAATTAAAACGGTTGCCGTTTGTAGTGGTGGCATACCAAAAGATATATCCGACAGAAAGTTGTTGCGGAATATGCAACCTGCCGTGGTCTGCGTGTGGGTATAAATCAGTTGATTTGGGCAACGGTACAGGGACATTCGCAATATGCCCTTATTGCTGGGGAAGAACGACACTCGAAAAAGCCCTGAAAGTCCATACGAATACTTATATAAATCAATGCATTGCACTCCCTGATGATAACAGGCAAAAGTTCATTGAATGCAATCCGCTCGACCACGTATTAGAGTGCGTACAGCAAGAATATAACAAAACCCATAATAAACAATAAGCCAATGAAAACAATGACGAAAGAGCAGCTTGCGGAGCTGCTGAACGGTAATGAGTACCGTGATGAAATGACAAAGGAACAGGAACAGGCTGCCAAGGAGAACAATCTGCTGGTGCTGTTCGGGGCATCAGACGACTTGCTCGAAATGCGAGGGGCTATCTATGATGAAGTCGGAGCGTATGACGGCGGGGATTATGCGCTGGCATTGGACGGTGAACTGTATGCCGACGGCGAGGAGGAAAACACCTACCACAAAGCCGTAGGCAACGAGGTTCTGCCTATCTCCGACGAGTATGACAACGGCGACAACCCCCGCCTCATTCGAGTCGAGTGGTGTCCCGAAGACCGCCCGAATTTGAGTTGGCGCATCTTCTCCAATATGCCTTACGCCTCGTTCACAATCAAGGAGGACGGAGAACCATACTGCGAGGGTATCGTTATCGACCTCGACAACCTAACACCGAACACCAAATAATTACAAAATCATGGGAAACTTTGGAATTAAAATCGACCTCCTGAAACTGAAAAACAGTTTCGTAACCAACCTCAAAGGCAAGGCAGCCACGAAACGTTGCTTGATTATTCCTATCGACGACAGCGGGGTTTACCTCGGCGAGAAAGGCGTGTATCTGAACCTCACAGCCGTCGAAATGCGAGAACAGAGGTACGGCGATACGCACGTCCTCAAACAAAACCTCTCGAAAGAGGTGTACCAAGCCATGAGCGAGGAGGAACGTATGGCGCAGCCCATATTCGGGGCGTTGAAACCTATTGAAAGCCAACAGCGGCAAATGGAAGTAACGCAGACTACCAATGCAGCGGAAGCAGTTGAAGACCCTGACGACCTCCCGTTCTAACATCGGGCGGTTCCCAGCACGGCACAATTCGGGGAGCAATCCCCGTTTTGTTGTCTTGCCCCTAATAGCCCAAAATTCAAACGATATGACAACGAATAAGCAAACACCCGACAAGCCCAAAAGAAAGGCACAGAAGCCGCTGAAACAGCCGAAAATGGATATGTTCACGGCTATCTGTAAAAGCGACCTCAAAATAGAGGTTGTCAAGGAATACATATTCCACCCCACTCGCAAATGGCGGTTCGATTATGCAATACCCGAACATAAAATAGCCCTCGAAGTCGAGGGAGGCGTGTGGACGGGCGGACGCCACACTCGCCCGCAAGGGTTTCTTGGCGACATCGAAAAGTACAATGCCGGAACATTACTCGGCTGGCGGATATTCAGAGTAACACCCGACGACCTATGCAAGTTGAAGACGCTGGAATTGGTAAAACAAGCTATTTCAGGCTGAAAATTCATTTTTTTGCCCGAAAAATGATTATATTATAATCATATTGGCTAATTTTGTCGAAACTAACAAATTATAGGGATGATAAAATTTTCAGAATTCGTGTCGCTCGGACACCCTGATAAAATTGCGGATTATATTTCGCAATATATCCTCGACCGATACATCGAACACGACCCGCAAACCCGATATGCGGTGGAGGTACAAATCAAAGATTATCAAGTAACGCTCGGCGGCGAGGTATCGAGCGCACACCGTTTCAGCCCGGAGGAGATTCACCTATTCGTTCGGGAGGCCGTCAATGAAATCGGATATACACGAGAGTATCAGGAACGCTGGGGGGCAGAAAACACAATTTGCGGCGACCTTTTAGACATTGAAAGCCTCATCACCCAGCAGAGCAATGACATCGCACAAGGGCTGTCCGGCTGGGGTGACCAAGGCATTTTCTTCGGGTACTGCGAATATCGGCCTGACACCTGTGGAATGCCCCTTGACCATACCCTCGCCAAAAGACTGTGCAAAGACCTGTTCGAGAGTGGCATCGGTGGCCTCGACATCAAAACTCAGGTCATCACCCGCAATGATAAGGTCGAAAAGGTCATCGTTGCAATCCCGCTGCTCGACGACACCAGCAAAAAGACCGTGAAACACTTTGTGCGCTCACGCATCAAAGGCCGGTATCAACTCATCATCAACGGCACAGGTCGATACGTCAAACACTCGTCTATCGCAGACTGCGGTACGACAGGCCGCAAACTGGCTGTGGATTTTTACGGAGGCAACAGTAAAATCGGCGGCGGTTCTCCTTGGACGAAAGACGCAAGCAAGGCCGACCTTACGCTGAACCTCGCAGCCCGCCGCCTCGCTATCAACTATTCGATGAAGTACAAAACGGACGTAACGACCGCCCTTGCCTGCTGCATCGGCAAACAGGTGGTGGATTTCATCGTTCAAGACACGGCGGGAAACACGTTAGCCGAGGGGACAATGGATATAGCCCCGCAGGATATATGCAAGGAATTCAAGTTGAACACCCCGATTTTCGCCTCAATGTGCCGCTGGGGGTTGTTTGGCGAATATCAACAAGACAAAGTATGGGAATAAGGCTATGAAAACCGAAATCGCAAAACTCTCGCAAATTCAGACCAACGGGGCGAATCCCCGTATCATCAAGGACGACAAGTTCGACAAGTTGATAAACTCGATACTCGCTTTGCCGAAGATGCTGGAACTTCGGCCGATTGTAGTGGACGACACCTTCGTATGCTTGGGTGGTAATATGCGCTATCGGGCTTTGACGTTCATCGCCGACATGCCTTTCGACGACTTGAAAGCCAGGTTGTGTGACATCCGAGATTTTCAGAAAAAGACCGAGGCCGAGAAAGAGGTTTTAATATCTTATTGGGAGCGTTGGCAAGACAGCCCGACTGCCCCCGTTATTCGAGCCTCCGCCCTATCGGATGCCGAACAAAAGGAGTTCATCATCAAAGATAATGTGGGCTACGGTGAGTGGGACTACGATATGCTGGCGAACGATTGGGAGGCAGAAGACCTCGAAGATTGGGGGCTGGACGTATGGCAGTCCGACAACAACGGTGTCGTCGGTACAGGCGAAAGCAGCAAACCAGCTAATGGCTCTTTGGCCGACCGCTTCGTTATCCCGCCGTTTTCAATTCTCGACACCCGCAAGGGCTATTGGCAAGCCCGAAAGAAGATGTGGCGCAGCAAGGTAACGAGCGTTGATATTGGCAAAAGCCGCAGCGACACGCTGATACAATCACCCGAAATCAAGTACAAGGACATTTACCAAAAGACACGTGAACACCGTGAATCGCTCGGCCTGTCATTTAAGGAATACCTCGATAAATATGTGCCGGAGGAGGTCAAAGAGCGGGAGGCAAGCAAGGTTCTTTCACAGGGTACGTCGCTGTTCGACCCTGTGTTGGCGGAGATTATTATGCGTTGGTTCTGTCCGCAGGGTGGCAGTATAATAGACCCGTTCGGCGGCGAACAGACAAAAGGCATTGTTGCGGGCGTTCTTGGGCTGACATACAGGGGCTGCGAGATACGCCCTGACCAAGTGAAACTCAACTCGGAGGCGTGCAAAGATTATCCCAACGTCCGGTATCACTGCGGCGACAGTAACAAAATTTACGATATTATCACAGAGCGGGGCTTCGACCTGTGTTTCACGTCGCCCCCTTATTATGACCTCGAAGTGTATAGCAAGGAGGATATGTCTGCAATAGGCACATACGAGGAATTTATGGCACAGTATGAAAACATCTTCCGCCAGTGTGTCGATATGCTTGCCGACGGTGCTTTCCTCGTTGTGAAAATCGGAGAAATCCGCAACAAACAGACAGGAGCTTACCGCAATTTCGTGGGCGATAATATCTCGCTGTTTATGCGGCTCGGACTGTCCTATTACAACGAGATTATAATGGTTGAAACGGGTGCAAGCACAGCCCTCCGTGCGAGCCGTTATATGGATAGCCGCAAAGTGGCGAAGATGCACCAAAATATCCTCGTATTCTATAAAGGCAACATAAAGGACATCAAGAAAAAATACCCACGCATTGAGTTCAACGAGGAGGACAGCAAGTTCTTCGACAAAGAATTTTCAGCCGATGAAGCGACAGACGATTGACATATACAAGACCGAGAAACGCATACGGGCAGAGGTTGTACGGGCGTACATGGAGCGCAACGGCATACCTTACGCCGTGTGCTTTTCCTGTGGCAATGCGAGCCGATACCTCCGTGAGGCAGGCGTTCCGTTGATAGACATTTCCCCGCAGGGCGACCTCACAGCAAATAGGTGGTTCACAATGGAGGAAATCAGACAGCGTTTCCCTCGGGCGTTTGACGCAACGAGCGGACACCTGCCCACCGATCTTATGGGCGCAATCGCTGACAGGCTTCGGGCAAAACTGTCCTTTGACACAGGAACGGAGTATGTTATTCCAACAGGAAGCGGCGAGGGGGTCGTATGCCTTAAAATAGCGTTCCCCGATGTCCGTTTCGTTCCACAGTACAATAATAGCGACCCTGCAACAGAATATAACGAGGAAGCCCCGTTAAACGGCGTTGTACTGGCAATGTTTAACAAGATAGAAAGATTATGAGCGAGGCACAACAGAGAAAGCGTCGGCAGTTGAAGTTATCCCGCCTCGAAATCGTGGCGCAACTATACAAACGTGGGTACAGCATACGGAAAATCCAATCCGAGGTAATGAAACGTCTCAGTCTGGAAACATATTCGACAGCCACCGTGAACAGGGACATCCAAACCCTCCTAAAAGAGTGGCGGGAAAGCCGCTTGGAGAACATGGATTTGGCCTTGCAACTCGAATTGGAGCGTATCGACGAAACGTGCAGGGAACTGTGGGAACAATGGGAAAAGTCGAAAACCGACTACACCAAGACCGCTCGCAAACAGAAAGGTTCTCCGACACGGGATAATCAAACGGGGGCAACCTCTATTCGTACCTACCAAACCGAACGGACAGAAACAGAAGTAACACGCCTCGGCGACCCGTCGTACATTGCGGAAATCAGACAGCAGCTTGCAGAACGCCGGAAGTTGCTCGGACTGTACGCTCCCGAAAAGAAAGATATTTCGGGTGATATGAGTTTTGCGGCGTTCCTGATAGAGAGCGGCATCGTGGATGACAATGAGCAGAAATAACGACATATTGCGGCAACGGGGCATCGACTTGATGTGTTCGTGGAGAGAGGATTGGAACCGGTTTGTCCGGGACGGTCTCGGCGTTACCCTTGACAGGGAGCAGCAGGAGATTTTATCCAGTGTCCAATTCAATCCCCGCACGTCTGTTGCCTCCGGCACGGCTCGTGGCAAAGATTTCGTCGCAGCCTGCGCTGCCATATCGTTTCTGTACCTGACACCACGTTGGAACACCCAACGCCAACTCATAGAGAACACGAAAGTCGCCCTCACCGCACCGACCGATAGGCAAGTAAAGAACATTATGATGCCGGAAATTTCACGGCTCTACAACAGGGCGAAATCACGAGGTATCGTGCTGCCCGGCAGATTGAACGCCTATGACATTCGCACGGACAGCGATGAATGGTTCTTGACAGGATTCAAGGCCGACGAGAACAACCACGAGGCGTGGTCGGGCTTTCACGCTGTAAATACGATGTTCGTCATCACGGAGGCGTCCGGTATCAGCGACAACACATTTGAAGCGATTGAGGGAAACCTACAAGGTAACAGCCGTATTTTGCTGGTATTCAACCCCAACTCCCCTATAGGTTATGCAGCCCGCAGCCAACGAGGGGAACGCTGGACGAAATTCCGGCTGAATAGCCTTACAGCACCGAACGTCATCGAGCATAAAATCATCATTCCCGGCCAGGTCGATTACGAATGGGTTGTCGATAAACTCGAACAATGGTGTACCCGTATCGACAAATCGGAGGTGCAGGAAGAACTCGACGACTTCTGCTTCGAGGGAAAATGGTATCGTCCCGAAGACTTGTTCCGCAAAAAGGTTCTCGGCAAATTTCCGAAAGTGGCCGATGATGTGCTTATTCCGATGCAATGGATTGAGGCAGCACAGGAACGCTGGCGGAAATACAAGGGGGAACGCACAGGAACAAATTGGCTCGGTGTCGATGTGGCTGGAATGGGACGGGACGCAACGGTCTATTGTAACCGTATTGAGAATTGGGTTGCTCCGTTCAAAAAGCACAATTCGGGCGGCACGGCAGACCACATGCGGGTTGCGGGCGACATCATCAATCACCGCCGCCAACACCCGACATCGTTCGTCAGCATCGACACAATCGGCGAGGGTGCGGGTGTCTATGCACGGGCACACGAGATTGACGACAGTCCGTATATCATCAGCTGCAAATACAGCGAGGGAGCAAAAGCCCGAGATAAAGAACTGACCGACATTACGGGGCAATACAAGTTCCTCAATATGCGGGCATACCTGTTTTGGTGCATACGGGATTGGCTCAATCCGAAAAACAACACGGGAGCCATGTTGCCTCCGGATGAAGAATTTTCAGAGGAGGCAACCGAAATTCGGTGGTCATTCCGCTCCGACGGCAAAATAGTCATCGAACCAAAAGAGGACATCAAAAAACGGCTCGGACGCTCTACCGACAAATTCGATGCGCTGGCCAACACGTTCTATCCGATTGTCATCAGGCGTCCGGTGGACAAAAAACGTATCGCACGGGCTGTGTACTAATTTTTTTGCAAACAACGTGATTATAATACAAGCATCTATGGCAACAATCCAAGAAATCATCGACAAGAACAGGCCGGTAACAGAGATTATTTCCGACCTGAAAGAAAAGGCCGTTTACGTGCAGCCGTGGACAGGACGCTGGGGATTGATACACGAATACGACCCCAAGCGACATCCTGTGATGAACAAAGCCAAATACCCCGACATTGTGAACGAGGACGGCTCTATCGACTACGTTACCCGTATCACATACGACCTGCAACGGTTGGCTGTAAAACGCATGACGGAACTATGCTTCGGCATACCTGTCAAGCGCATCTATAAACCCAATAACGACGGGGAGCAGAAAGTCGCCAAAATGTTGGAGGCAATCTACGAGCGGAACCGCATAGACAGCGTGAACATAGAACGCAGCAACATGCTGTTTGCAGGGTGTGAGGTTATGACGCTGTGGTACGCTGTCGAGCAACGGCACGACCTTTACGGATTCAATAGCCCGCTGAAACTGCGATGCAAAAACTTCTCTCCGATGCAGGGGGACGAACTGTACCCGTTGTTCGATGAGTACGGCGATATGATAGCCCTATCTGTGGGCTACACCCGAAAGAAACTCGGTAAAACCGTTTCGTACTTCGACACCTATACCGACAGCAAGCACCTGAAATGGTCGAACGAGAACAACGGCTGGCAGCTTATCGAGGACGAGGATATTACCCTCGGCAAAATCCCCGGGGTATATATGTTCCGCCCGACCCCCATTTGGGAGGACACCTCGAAAATCGTGTTCGAGATTGAATGGGCATTGAGCCGCAACGGTAATTACCTCCGCAAGAACAGTAAACCGGTATTCTGCGTGTTTGCGGACGAAGAAATACAATTCGGCGAGGAACAACCCGAAAACAAGGAGTTCAAAAGCATCCTCCAATATCCGAAAGGTTCTTCTGCGGGGTATATCACATGGGAGCAGGCGGTCGAAAACCTGAAATTCTTTGTTACCGAACTCCGGCAATCGTTCTTCACGCAGTTGCAACTGCCGGATTGGAGTTACGAGAGTATGAAATCCAACCCTATGTCGGGCGAAAGCCGCAAGCAGCTATTCATCGACGCCCAACTCAAAGTCAAAGACGAGAGCGGGCGACTGATTGAATTCCTTGACCGTGAAATGAACGTCGTCAAAGCGTTCCTCAAAACGATGTTGCCCGAAAAGCAATGGAAAGACGTGGACAGCCTGCAAGTGGAAATGGAGATAACGCCGTTCACGATTACAGACGATAAGGACACCATTGCGAATCTCACGACGGCCAACGGCGGCAAACCTATCATTTCACAGCGGCAAAGCGTCGAAATGCTCGGCTGGAGCAATGACGTTGATAAAACGATGCAAGAACTCGGCGAAGAAAAAACCGTCGATGCGTTCCATTTAACCGAATAGCCCCATGACGAAAGTACGCATATCACAAATGACATTCGGGGAAAGCGAATTTGTCAGAGGCAACAAGGTTTGGAGGGCTGAATCGCTATACCTGTTCGCACAGGCCAAAGGCTACGAAATCCGAGACCTCCCGCTGTGGGCGGTGGATTTAACCGACCACCCGTTCCCTGCGGATAACCTCTCGCAGTTCATTTTCCAATGTAAGCGGGTACAGGATTGCTCGCTGGAATATCCTATCATCCTCGACGATTGTGGGCAGATTGCCGACGGCTATCACCGCCTATGCAAAGCGATTTTGGAGGGACGTGAAACCATAAAAGCGATACGGTTGGAGGAAATGCCCGCTCCCGACCGCATAGAGGAGGAATAACAATGGCCGCAGCGAGAAAAAAGCAACAGCGGGAACGACCGAAATACTCGTGTCGGGACTGCATCCATAGTTACGATTGGCACGAAAAGAATTGGCGGGGCGAACTGTTTATGTGCCGCTGCCCGTACTACAAAGAGGGAAAATTCTCGAAATTCTTGGACGACCCGCAATGTAACGTATTTGAACTGAAAGGCAATGGCACAGTTGGATAAATGGGAAATTAAGCACCTGAAAGACATGGAGCGTTATGCACGGCAGATTGAAGCTATTTATCAGTCTGCCGTGCGTGAGGCTGCCGCTATCGGGGCGGCAATACCCGATTTCAACCCCGACAAGTCCTTTTCGTTCGCCAACTATCCAAGTACAAAGGCTCGCATCAAAAAGTTGCTACAAACGCTAAAAACGAGCATATCGACGGTTATACTGAACGGCATAGAAGCAGAGTGGACGTTGGCAAACAACAAAAATAACGAGCTGTGCAATGTCGTATTCGGGGAATATGCCACGAGGTTATCACCGGAACAGGCTCGCAAGTATTACAACACCAACGACAAAGCCTGTAAAACGTTCACGGAGCGTAAAATCAACGGACTGAAACTATCCGACAGAGTATGGCGGTACACGGAGCAATTCAAAACGGAGATAGAAATGGGCATCGACCTCGGCCTGCGGGACGGGCTTTCAGCCGATGAAATGAGCCGGACACTCCGACAATACCTACGACACCCCGATAAACTGTTCCGTCGTGTCCGAGACCAACACGGGCAACTGCACCTGTCGCAACGGGCGGCGGCATACCACCCCGGCCAAGGAGTTTATCGCTCGTCGTACAAGAACGCCCACCGTTTGGCTGCCACAGAAACGAACATCGCCTACCGTACATCGGATTACACACGTTGGCAGCAACTCGATTTCGTGGTAGGCATCGAAATCAGGTTGTCGAATAACCACACCCTCAATGGACGAGCGTTTACCGACATTTGCGATGAGTTGGCCGGACGCTATCCCAAGAATTTCAAGTTCACGGGCTGGCATCCGTATTGTCGTTGCCACGCAGTAGTAATACTCAAAACATTGGAGGAAATCAAAGCCGACAATGAGCGGATAATGCTCGGACAACCGCTGAACGGGGAAAGCGCAAACAAGGTGTCCGACGTACCGCCTAATTTCAAGGAGTGGAGAATCAGGAACCACGACAGGATTCAAAAGGCAACCAAGAATGGGACGCTGCCTTATTTCCTGAAAGACAACAGACAATACGCAGCATAAGCACAAAACAAGGGCGGCCAATGACCGCCCTCATTTTTCAGACTCTGCCTCTCTTTTAATACTAATTAGAGAATGGCCGCAACTTTTCGTAATTGAGCCAATTTTTCCATAAAAGAACTGTCCTTACGCATTTTGCGTAGGTTGTAATCCATTTGCAAACCAAGCAGCGGTTCTGCATCAACACCCAAAACCGCCTCAAAGAGCAAAGCCGTTTTCTCTGTCAAAGGGCGGCGGCCATTCAAAATTTCGTTCAATGCTGAATACGGAATCCCCATCTCTTGAGATAACTTGTACTGCGTTATTCCCCTGTATTCTATTTCGTCTTTCAGTATTGAACCCGGATGCGTCGGATAGGCGGATTCCAAGTTGTTAGCAATCATCTTGGGGTCAATCCCTTGTATCTCAATCATAATCTATTTATTTGTAATGGTTTGACAAATCTGTTATATTGCATATCGTCGCAATAACCTCGCCGTCTTTGATACGTTCCTCGAACTCGATACGATACTGGTCGTTTACTCTTACAGAAGATAGTCCGACTTTATCGCCTTTCAGTTTTTCGTATCTCAACGAGTTATATTGGCATAGCCCCATAACATTACGAGTCCGTTTCATAAGGTTTATAACGTCGCCATACTTGCGAATAATACCAGGTTGATAACGGTGCTTTTTATCGGGGCATTGTCCCGTTTCATACATTACCTGCAAATATTCCTTGTCAAAAATGACTTCCATATATCCGTTTTTACAATGGCAAAGATAGGCATAATTTTTCATCTTCACAAAAAAAGTGAAGAAAAAGTCACTAAAATAATTTTCCCCTCCGCTTTTTTCGTAACACGGGTTCTTTCGTGATACGACACCGCCGACCATTATACGGATTATCGGGCGTGATTTTCAGATTCCACAGGCGGGACACCTTGCAGCCAACCTGTTCGGGCGTGAACTTCTCGTATATCGCTGACACGGAGGTAAAGTAAAACTCCCAACTGTCATCATTTTCAAGGGGAGGCTCATTAAACGCCACACGATAGATAAACTCCAACTCACTCATTGCTGCCCTCCTTTCGCTACCAGCGTCAGTTGGTTAAGACAGTCGGGGAACCAATAGCCGAAGCTGTCTAAAAAGACGATTCCGCAATCCTCGTCTTTTGGAAAACGATGCGGGCATAGAAAACTATCTGGCTTACAGAAACCCAACACTTCATGGGGACCGAATGTTACCCCATAATCGTTGGTAAACATAACCATATCACCGACGGATAAATCGTTGTTCGTGTCAATTACTTCGGAAAGGCGGTCGTAAATCATCGTGCCGTGTTTTGCTTCCAACTCGGCTTTCCAACGCAAAAACTCCGTTTTATAACTTCGTCCCATAACTAACTAATGTGCTATATGGTAAATTCTCGGTTCTTTCGACACGTTGTAAATCCAACTTCCACAACGCACCAGCAAGGCATCCTTGCCATAGAACAATTTTTTCATACCGGCGATGCTGCCGGTTACATGGAAGCAGGGGAACCGGTCGATTTTAAGACGGTCTCCGTCCGCTTTGTATAGGGTTTTCGTTCTCATGGCATCTGTTCTATTTTGTGAATAGGACGCCAGCCTACAATTTCGCAGTCAGCGGCACACCAGCCTCCTCCGGGAGCCTTTTGCCACCATCCATGCTGGTCGTACCGCATGACATCGTAGGTGTTGAATTGTCGGTGAACCCTTACCAGCACCTCCTCATCAATATACGGAGTCACTACCTTGGGGTCATGCCAGCATAGGAGTTCATTACGTTCACTCATAGCACCAGCAACAAATCCTCGTCTTTCCAACATAGATAAATATCCCAGTCTGGCCGGAATCATTTCGTCAGGGTCAAAAGGGTCAATGACGGATTCTTTTGCCCGTTCTTCAATCGTTTTCATTTTCAATTCATTCTTATTACAATGTTTCCTAAATCCTCCAACTTACAGGCAACACGCTCCATTGCTCCTCTGCTTTCAAAGTTTGCATACGTTACCCAAAAGCCCATGAAAGTTCGTTTTTGGATTGTGTACCACTCGTCGCCGAGTATATTTCCCATTCGTCCGCATCGGTAAGTTTTCATTCCATGTTCAGTTTTTTGATAAAATTCCTGCGATGGTATTCATAGTCCGGTTCCATGCCGCTGAACCACATATCGTCGAATGCCTCTATCGCTTTTGCCCGCATCCGCTTCTCGGCTTCCCGCTCGGCAACCTCGACAGCTTTTTGGGCGCTGGATGTAAGCAGATACTCATAACCACACGAATCGGTTACGGATGACGCAGACAAGATGTCTTGTGCTTTTTCACTTTTCATTGTAGCGCAGTTTTCAAGGTTTCGTAAAGGGTGTTTATCATTGCCTCTGCCTCCTCCATATCGCTTACGATGTCCTTGATATGATAGGGAGCACCGTTCTTGCCGTGGCCGTCCGTGCCTATCCACAGATAGGCTTCATAGTCGGGGTCATAACCTTCGTAATATTGCTCGATTTCTTCCAAGAGGGTGTCGGGGTCGTTATCTTTCATTTCTGCACAGAAATCAAAGTCCTGACCTGCCGGCGTATATTGGGAAAACTCGAATAGAACAATATTCGGTTTAGATGTATCGGTGCTAACCTGCCAACCCAAAGAGGTGGCGACGGTTGTAATCTGTTCAATCAAGTCCATTTTCCAACTGCTTTATAAGTTTGCCCAGCCCTCGTCCGTCCTGTATCGTTTTGCCGGTTGCCCACCCGCTGTACGGGAAGAACGTAACGGTCTTACCTTTGTGAATGAACTGTATTTTCTTGTTATCCCGCAGCGTGATTGTATAGCCAAGCTGCTCAATTCGCCGGACTGCATGGGCTATGCGCTCCGGTTCCAGCCGTTCCTGTCGCTCAATATTCAACCTTGCCATGTCCTACAATTTTTTCGGGATGTACGGGAAAATTCCAATCAACCATTTCATCGGGCAACGAGGAATGAATGTCGCCTCCGAGAACCAGCCCACAATGTTTCTCGGCATACTCTTCCGCTTGCGCTCCGCTGTCTGCCTTGATTTTGAACTCGCCCCTGAACACGAATCGAACAGGAACGGTATAAATTCTCTTTTTGTCGCTCATAATTTCGGATTTTGTTGCCTGACAATCTCAGGCGGTTTGACAAATACCCGTAAGGGTATTATTATATACTTTCCTATACTATACTCTCCTTTACTCTACTATGGGGTATTGAAACGCCGAAACTCCACCGTAATTCATTGCTTTGTGTATTATGGCAGGGTTTCGGCGTGCCATAACTATTCGGATAATCCTTTAACGGCCAAAAGGGTTGTTAGCCGCTTGTGGTGTGTCCCGATATAACCATTGGGCGAAACAGTACGGAAAGTAATCGTGTGCTTGGTTTGTTTCACTATCTCCGTCAAACGGGAGGTATAGCCAAAGTTCCAACACAGCGTATCGCCGACTTTTAATTCTCCGGCAGGTTTTGCGGGGTGTTGTCCTATACCCTGTAAGTGTATCGTTGCCATAGTTGTTGCGATTATGCCCGCCACTCACGCTGTTTTCAAGCCGAATGGCGGGCGGTTATTGTTTATGCGGTTACTTTTACCCGGTTAAGCAAAGCCCCCGAGATCTCGTGTAACTCTCGGCTGCGGCGGGGTTCAAGTTCCCGTGCGTGTGCCGTGATAGCCTGCGTCAACTTCCAAAGGGTTGCTCCGCCCTGTACTCCGTCGTCGGGGTCATTACGCATGAGGATTTTTTCAACACTCTCGCCCTCCGATTTCAGCAGCGAACCGGCCTTTACCAGCCGTTTCAGTTCTTGGTCGAAATCTACGTCGATTTCGGCCGCTCCTTGAATCTCGATGGCCTTTTGCATGATATTGTCCTTGCTGAACAACCCCCTCGTCAGGTCTCGAACTGCGGAAACCGTCGTACGGGTGTCGAGTTCGTAGGTGCGGTTGGAGAGTTGCAGATTGTCAGGGAGGCGGGAGCCGAGGTGTACTTGCTTCATCACGCTCTCCCGAACCATACCATTGAGGCAAGCCCCGTTGAGCAAAAATGCCCGCATATCAACTGCCCCGTCGCCATAATCGGAAGTGCTGAACCTCGCCCCTGCGAAAATCACCACCTCGCCGTTCTTTACTGTCGGAACAACGATAGGCTGCGGCAGTATCGTTTCCGCCCATACTTTCGTGTCGCTCATATAAGCATCGGCGATAACTGCCCCCTGCTGGCTCGCCTCCTGTACGAAAGCGGTCAGGATTTCAACGCTGTTCAACCGGCGGTAGCTGTCGCTCAATACACCTCGAACCTGCTGGCCGACCGTGCGGATAAGAACCCGTGTGCGTTGCGTCCAGCCGCTGTGCTCGTTCAGAACTGTTGCGGCGAGTTGTCGTTGCCATTCGTCGCCGGAGGCCAGCTGTCGGAGGTAGCGAGAGGGGATGCCCATTTTGTCGGCCAACTGTCCGATAGCATTGTCGTGGAGAGTGTATTGCCCGCTCTGCATATTCATCAGGACGTGCCCGTTTCCGCTGAACGTGATTATCGGTGAGTGGTCGTTGCGGCGCAGTTCCACCCCGATAGGGGCGATATAATCCTGTGCGATTTTCCCCTCATTTACAAGGCGTTCCATTGTGGCCTGTACGCCGACGGCCTTGTTTTCAATCATGCGTTGAACCTTGTTGATTACAACTTCGTTCAAACTTTGCTGCGTTGTCATTGCTGTTTCCATTTCTGTTATTTTTTGGTTGTTAATGAATTGTCAAATCCGTGAGATATGCGAGGGCTTCATTGTAGAGTTCCTCAGCGGGCAGGTTGTCCGAGCTTGGCTCGAACCCTGCCATGTATGCTGCTTCAATTATCTGTGCCATAGTTTTAGAAGTTCACACATTCAAACCCATATTTTGCAAGGCGAGCAGCATCCGCAGATGTTACAATCCAATATTTGAGGTTCTCGCCCATAACAATCTTGTATGAACCATACAGATTTTCACACCACCTAATTGCACTATTCAAGTTGATAAATTCGGTTGGACGTTGGCGCAACTTATAGGCTTCTTTGATTTTGTTTGCTCGCTCCAGCCAGTTGTTATTTGCAGTTTTCATATCATTGTTATTTTGGTCGCTTATTATGATTATTTTATAATCACATTGCAAAGTAAGTGAAGTATATTTGCTATAACAAATTTTTTACGGAGAATTTTTAACCGAAAAGGTTATTTTCTTTTGCACCTCAATTTATGGTATTGATATTCAAAACCAATCATTTGAAATAAAATTTATGATTATATTATAATCACTATCCGATTTTTGAGTATATTTGTCGCAAGCAAACTAATCAGTTAATTTTTGGACAGTATGAGAAAAGAGATTTTGGATGCGCTGAAAGCCAAATTCACGGGGGTCAGCGACGCAATCTTGGGCAGGATAGCCGACAAGTTGGCGAAGACTGCAACAACGGCGGAACAGGTTGCAACCGCAGTAGAGGGGGTAACGTTCCAGCAGGTTCTCGAAAGCTATGGCGACAGCCGAGCGACGGAAGCCCAACAGACCGCAGTATCGAACTACGAGAAGAAACACGGTCTGAAAGACGGCAAGCAGGTCAAAGGGGGCGCATCTGCTGAACAAAACGGCGCACCCAGCAATCAATCCGGTAACGAAGACAACGAAACTCCTGCGTGGGCAAAGGCAATCATCGACGGGCAAAAAAGCCTTTCCGACCGCCTTGCCGCAATCGAGGGCGACAAAGTTACCACCAGCCGGAAGCAGATATTCGATGCAATCATCGGCAAGTTGCCGGAAGACCTCCGTAAGCCTTATGCCCGCACGGACATCAAGAACATATCGGACGAGGAGTTCGATACCCTTTTGTCCGAGGTCGGTACGGAGGTAGAGGAACTCGCCAAGACTGCGAATGCGAGAGGTGCTGTTTTCGGAAGACCGGCCACCGGCGGCGCAACCAAGACCACAACGGGCGGCGTCAAAGAGGCGACGGACGAGGAGGCTCAGCGTGTCGTGGACGGAATGAACATAGGTTAAACCATTAAAATTCAAAGTCAATGCCTACCGCAGATTTGAAAAGAGCCTCTATTGAGGTAAATGACGGGCTGGATGCTATCGTCATTGTGAACGACTTGGGCGACGTTCCCGGCGGACGCACCCTTGACGTATCGGGGCTGACGGCCGATGTCGAGGTCATCAGGTCAGGCCATATCCTGATTCAGGACGACACGACAAAAGCTGTAAAGCCGCTCGGAGTAACCTCCGAGGCGTATGATACGCTGCCCGACGGACATTCGTACCTCGATGTGCTGAAAGCCTCTGTGCTGAAGAAAGACCCGAGGGCTGCAATCCTGACCATCGGTCAGGTCAATGCCGCAGCAAGCCCGTACCCCGTAACGAAGGCAATCAAAACGGGATTGCCCCGCATCGAGTTCCTTAACGCCTAAAACAGAAAGGAGAATAAATTATGAATCCGTCATTATTCATCGAGTACATCGACAAGTACTTCCGTCTCGTAATCGGGAAGATTACCGAGAAAATCAACGGCAAGAAAACGGAAGAGCAGCTGCTGCACAAAACGATGCTCACGGAGGAATACTCCGCCGACCTCACTTGGGGTTCGACCGAGCTGAACACCTCCGTAGTTGCTGCTGATGTCGTAGCTATGGACAGCTCGCTGCCCCTGAAAAAACGGGATAAAATCAGCAACGCAAGTGGCGTTATCCCGAAAATTGGTATCAAGTTCAGCAAGGGCGAGAAAGCCATCTCCGACATCAACGTAATGCGGGCAAGAGGAGCCGACGAAACAACCGTCGTTGGCAAAATCTTCGACAACGCTCCGAAAGCAATCAAGGGTGTAGATGTCCGTAAGGAAATTATGTTCCAAGAGGCTCTGTCCACCGGCGTAACCCTTGTCCCTGACGATGAAAACGTCGGTACGGGCATCCGTGCAGATTTCGGTTACAAAGCCGAAAACACGTTCCATGCAACCAAAGCCAAATGGGGCGAGGCTGACGCAGTTCCTCAGGACGACGTACAGCAGCTTTTCGACAAGGCACAGGAGGACGGCAACTCTATTACCCTCGTGATGCTGTCGAAAAAGTATTTCAACCTGTTCCGCAACTCGAAGCAGGGGAAACTGCTCGCAGCAAACTACAACAAACAGGTCATCACGGACGAAAAGTTGCTGCCGGTTCCGTCGAGGGAAACCATGCTGGAAGCGTTGGCCGACGAATACGGTGCGACGTTCCGCATCGTCGATTCCTCGTTCAGAATCGAAAAGCCGGACGGCTCTTATACGTCCGTGAAGCCGTGGGCAGAGGCCAACATCGTAGGTTTGCCCGGCGAAAACGTAGGCCGCCTTGTGTACGGTACGCTGGCCGAGGAAACCCACCCCGTTGCCGGAGTGAACTATCAGAAATCGGGCTCACATATCCTCGTGGCGAAGTACTCGAAGACCGACCCGCTCAAAGAGTTCACGACCGCACAGGCTTTGGCTTTGCCGGTTATCGACGGTGTGGATGGCATCTACATTCTGCACGCCAATTCCACCGGCAAACTGAGTGTCGAACCCACATCGTTGTCATTCCCGAAGTCGGCATCGACCAAGACGTTCGCCGTGCATAGCGACAGCGACGTAACGGTGCAGTCCAGCCAAGAATGGGCGACAGCGACCGTCGAGGGTGACAAAGTGTCGGTCAAAGTAACGGCCAACTCAACCGCAGAACGAACGGCCAAAATTACCGTAACTGACGAGGACGGCAACTCCGCCGAAGTTTCGGTAACACAGGCCACAGGAGAGTAATCGTCATGGCAACAGTTCTCGAATCACTGAAAGGCATCAATGCTTACCCTATTCCGTTGCGTACCCTTGTGGACACAGCGGAATATCGTGGACTTGATATGACGACAGAAGCCTCACAGGAGATTATGCAAACGGCGAAATACAAACTCGCCCAAGCCGACCTCCTGTTATGGCTTTCACTCGCCCCCGACGTTACGCAGGGCGGGCAGTCATACAGTTTCACGGACGAGCAGCGGGTGCTGTTCCGTAACAGGGCAAATCGGCTGTACGGGGAATATCAGGAGGAGAGCAACAAACCGAAGTCCATTTACGGGTACAAAGGTTCAAGACTATGATTATTGCAAACGGCACAATCGAAACGAAGATAAAGACAGGCGGAGGGATAGACCCTAACACGGACTATCCTATCGCCCCGTCTGTTTCTTGGGGCAAACCTATCGAGTGCCAATACCGAGCAAATAAATACAGCAACAAAGGCAGGGCAAACGGCGAGGCATTTACAATCGCCTCCTATGAAATTCTCATAGACGAACAACCCTACAATGCTGAAATGCTGCGGTTACGGGACATCGACGGAAAAATCCTCGGAGAATTCTCCGTCATCGAAGTCGAGCCGTTGCAGGCAGTGTGTCAAATCCGGATTTTGGTCTGATATGGGAGCAAAACAGATAACACCGATGTCGGAGGTCGATGCATACCTCGAAGAACAGATACAGAGGATTGAGCAACAAACAATCTACAATCTGTCCTACGTCGGTGAACGCTGCTTGAACGAAGCCCGTTCGACCAACTCCTACAAAGACCAAACGGGAAACCTCCGAAGTTCTATCGGCTACGTGATAGTCAAAGACGGCAAGATTGTTCAAATGAGCGATTTTACTACCGTCAAAAATGGACGAGAGGGAACGCAAGGCGGGGCAGCATTTGCCCGCCAACTTGTCAAGGAATTCCCGTCCGGCATTGTCCTGATTGTGGTGGCAGGAATGAACTATGCCGCCTATGTATCGGCAAGGGGATATAACGTGTTGGATAGCGCAGAACTGTTAGCAGAACAACTCGTACCGAGCCTTATGAAACAACTTGGATTTACAAAACGGTAATGGCAAAGACAGGGAAACAGATACAAAGCGATGTGCTGGCGTTGCTGAAAAGCAGCACCCTCCCCTCAATTATATCGGGGAAAGTATATCGCAAAGATTGTCGCCCGAGGGATTCAAAAGCCGAGGACGCTATCGTGATTTTCACGACCGGCCTCCCCGGACAGATACAAACAGGCGTCGTAACCATAAATATCTACTGTCCCGACATTGACCCTTACGAAAACGGGGTTCTCGTGGAGGACGGCCAGCGTTGCGAAACGCTCGAAAAAGCCGCAGCAGATTGGGTGAATAGCCTGACGGCTGCCGTATCGAATTACAAGTTCAAGTTGCAGCAGACAATTTACACGGAGGAAGAACCTGAAATCCAGCAGCATTTCATCGTGGTTAAATTGCAGTACGAATACATTGATTAACAAACCATTAAAACATTAAGAATATGTCTGTATTAAGCTGGGGCAAACCCAAAGTCGAGTTTACCAAAAGTGTAAATGGTGAAGTCCCGACGGAACCGACGCCCACATGGACGGCATTCCCTGAAATCAAGGAAGACACGGCCAAACTGACGACCACCGAGGGGACGAAAAAGGAAGCGACCGAGGAGGGTGGTGATGTCGTCGATACCCGGAAAGGCAAAAACAAATACTCGTTCGAGTTGGAGATTTTTGTCAAGAAAGGCGACGAGAAACCTATTGACGACGAGGACGGCGTTATCCTCGACAACTATGCCGTCCGCCTGACACCGGAGGATGAGGAGTGCGAGGGCTTCCTTATCGAGAATGCAACGGTATCGGTAACGGAATCGTGGTCTTCGGCTGACGGTAAGTTGTGGAAATACACGTTCGACGCCAAAAAGCCGAAGACAGGTAAAACCCTCAAACCGTACACCAAGTCGTAGTAAACCCGATGCGGAGGGGGTTAAACCTCCGCACATAGCGGGATAGAGCAGATAGCAGCTCGCCAATTTCATAGGTTGGAGGTTGGAGGTCGTTGGTGCAAATCCAACTCCCGCTACAAATCAAATACGGCGAATTCGCCATAAATAAAAACAGTTATGCCGGAAAATATTGAAACCAAAGTCGCCCAAACAATTCTCCAACAGCCGGAGGAGATAACCGTTGGCGATAAGGTATATAAAGCTGCCCCACCGAGTGCCGCAACTCTGATTTTGGCATCGGAGGCCGTTGCTCGGATGCCTAAAATTCAACTCGACACGGAGCGAATCGTGGACGAGGTATTGGCAATCGGTAAGGATTGCCGTCCTATGGGCGAAATCGTTGCCATTATGATACTCGGCGCAAAAGGATTAACCGAGACACGGAAGACCGTCAAAACGGTTGAAAAACGCCGTTTTTGGGGGCTTATCAAAGAAACCGAGCAGGTGGAGGCCGAGGAGGTCATAGACCATAAAGCCTCACTCGCAAAATCCCTGCTGGAAGATATTACACCGAGAGAACTCCACAGCCTGGCCGCACGGCTGTTACAAAGGTCGCAGGTTGCCGATTTTTTCGGGCTTACCACTTTCCTGACCGAGATAAATCTGCTGCGACAGACGAGGGAGGTGGAAACGACAGCATCTGGGCAGTAATCGCAGGGACTGTCAAAGGGTTTAATCTTCCGCTGGAATATGTCCTGTACGATATGAGCTATGCCAATATGATTATGTACGGGGCAGTTCTGCCAAGCTATAAAAAGCCCAAAGACGGCAAAAAAGAGAGCAAAGAGGAGGTAATAAACGCAAGCGACCCCCGCAATAGGGATAAAGTTCACGCAATTTTATTCGGTGAGTAATGAATAACGAAAAAGGCAAATTATACTACGGTTTGGGGTTGGATAATAACCAACTGCGAGCAGATGCCGCCGAATCTCGCAACATCATCAAAGGTATCGGCGACACGGCTGTTTCGGAGGGAAATCGTATCGACAGCATATCCCACAGGATAGGTGCTGCGCTCGCTGTTGCATTTTCCGCCCAGCAAGCAACTGCCTTTGCTCGTTCAATCGTTCAGGTAACAGGGGAAATGCAGCAACTCGACGTTGCGTTTACCACGATGCTCAATTCAAAGGCAAAGTCAGATGCCCTCCTGTCGCAGGCGGTGAATTTCGCAGCAAAAACACCATACGATTTGCTGGGCGTAGCTGACGGAATCAAACAACTGCTCGCATACGGAACCGCCGCAGAGGATGCTATTGAAACGGTAGAAATGCTCGGCAATGTTTCGGCGGGGCTATCCGTCCCGTTGGGAGACATGGTGTACCTATACGGTACGCTGAAATCGCAAGGGCGGGCTATGCTGGTCGATATTCGTCAGTTCGCCGGACGAGGTGTGCCTATCTACGAAGAGCTCGCCAAAGTCCTCGGAGTGTCTGTAAACGAGGTGAATAAATACATATCTGCCGGTAAGGTGGGATTTCCCGAAGTCGAACAGGCGTTCAAAAATATGACCTCCGAGGGCGGGAAGTTCTATAACCTCATGCAAGAACAGAGCAAGACCATCACGGGGCAAATATCGAACTTGAAAGATAATTTCGATATGATGCTCAATGACATCGGAAGTGCGAATGAGGATGTCATAAGCGGTGCTATTTCAGGGGCATCGTACCTGATTGAGAATTATCAAGAAGTTGGAAAAACCCTTGCCGCCCTCGTTGCAACCTATGGCACATATCGAGCTGCTCTTATTGCAACTGCCGCTATACAGAATTCGGTTGCCACCGTAAAGCATACAGAGGAGGCTGCCGAATTGTATAAACTCCTCACGGTGGAGCAGCAGGCGCAGATAGCCAAGCAAGGATTGGCGAAAACTTCTGCCGAATATTACGCCCTTGTAAAAGCCGAAACCGCAGCGAACGTACAGGCTGCCCAAAGTGCATTGACGAAAGCCCGTGCCGACGTTACTGCGGCCAGCCAAGCCGTCGCAGCTCGACGGGCGGAATATGTTGCAGCCAAACAAATGGAGCAGCAGCGGTTGGCTGAACTTATGCACATTGGTGCAACCGGCACAGCCAAACAGATAGAAACGGCTCAAAGGAAATTGGCAACCGCCGAAACCCAACGGGAAACCGCCGCCCTTGCCTATCAGTCCGCCGCCCGTGATTTCAACGCCAAGAAAACGGCGGTGGAAACCGCTGCCCGCACAGCCAACACGACCGCAACAGCGGTCAATACCGCAGCACAGACGGCCAATGTTACAGCGACGGGATTCCTTACCGTTGCCAAAACTCGCCTTACGGCGGTCGCAGCCAGATTGAACGCCGTAATTATGGCGAATCCTTATGCTTTGGCAGCCGCCGCAGTTGTTGCACTCGGTTATGGTATCTACAAACTCTGTCTCTTATACACATCTGACGCTGCCGACGA
>ENA-UAOT01000098-UAOT01000098.1-human-gut-metagenome-genome-assembly--contig:-NODE-98-length-42386-cov-7.098462_pt1 | contig 42386 bp, 35 predicted proteins | sample MGYA00243475_ERZ654567 | MGnify/ENA primary metagenome ERZ654567 (study PRJEB26926, sample SAMN06164482) | human gut metagenome | biome: ENVO:00009003; feature: ENVO:2100002; material: ENVO:00002003... | reverse complement strand
GTTCGGCTTTCGACTCCTGGAACCGCAGCGAACGCACGGCCGAATACATCGACACGACCTGCTTGTCGCGGTTCGGCACCTCGATACCGATGGTACCCTTGCCCGGAATCGGAGCGATGATGCGGATGCCGAGCGCCTTGAGGCTCTGGGCGATATCGTTCTCCAATCCCTGTATCTTGGAGATCTTGACGCCCTGGGCCTGCACGATCTCATAGAGCGTCACCGTAGGTCCTACCGTAGCTTTGATCCGCTGGATCGGAATACCGAAATCCTTGAGCGTCTGTTCGATCTTGGACTTGTTCTCGTAAATCTCCTCGTCGCTCACCTGCGAGTCGGAGGTATAGTCTTCGAGCAGCGTCACGGGCGGACGCTGGTAGTTGTTCAGGTCCTTCATCGGGTCGTAGAGGCTGCTCTCGATGCTTTTCTCGTCCACGACCTTGTCCTCGCGGGCCTCGACGGTCACCACGACGCCTTCGGCCGGAGCTTCAGGCTCCGCCGTAAGCGTATATTCCGTAATACCGTCCACGACCGGCGCAGGCTCCGACGCATATTGCGGCCGTTCGGGTTCCCGAGATGCGGTAAAGGCAGCGTCGGCTTCGCATCCCGAAAGATCGACCTCGGTAAATACATCGTCGCCCCCCACGATACGGGGTCCGGCAGGTCGGGACGGGGCCGGCTCGACAACCGTCGCAGGAGCCTCTTCCGTAAGAGGAATTTCGAGGAAGGGGCTCTCGTCCGGCTCATCGGAAACGGGAGCCGCAACCGGCGCAGGCCGCTGAATCGTCACCTCGGCCGCTCCATCCGCAGCAGAAGTGCGGGCCGACGCATCGACGGGTGCAGGCACGGGTTCGGGCTGGGGTCGTTCGGATTCGGGTTTAGAATCGGGTTCAAGCTCGGCATCGGTCTTCTCCTCCCCGGATTTCGAACGATGGTCGGCGACATTCACGACCGACTGTTTGACCAGATCGACGATCTTGCCGCCCTTATCCACCATTGCATTACCTGCCGTATTGACCGTATTGATAAAGTTGCGGTTGATGAACACGCCCGTCAGAATCCAGGCGCCCAGCAACAGGATGATATTTCCCAACACGCCGATCACGCTCGTCAGCCTCCGGGCGACCTCGACCCCGAAGGCACCGCCCCATCCGCTGCCGAAAACGGCCCACTTCTCGCCGAAGGCGAAGCCCAGCGTAAGGGAACCCAGAATCAGAATCAACAAAGCTCCGAGCACCGAATGGTTGAAAAGCAGCGGACGCTGGCGGATGATCCGCACTCCGACCATCGTGACGATCAGGGGCAAAATGATACCGAACAGACCGAACGAACGCCCCACCAGACGCTCGGCCAACCAAGCCCCGGCGTAACCGCAGGGATTCTCGATCGCATCCGACAGGTCTGCCAAGCGGGGATCCTCCTGTTCGACACCGGACACGAGGCTCATGTCGGCCCGCCAGTCGAAATAGTAGAACAGCACCGAAGCCGTCAGGAAAAGCCCCGCGAAAAGCAGCAGCAAGCCCAGGATCCAACGCATGCTGTCACGGTTGGAACGGGAGGTAGCCTGCGGGCTTTTTGCCGAACTGTTTTTCTTGGTAGCCATATCGTATATTTATCGAGCGAAGGTAGGGATTTTTTTCGGAAAGTTCAAATGCAGGATCGGTTTCGAAAGGGCCGCCCCCCCCGATTCCGTTTCCGGACCGCAGCCGGTGCGGAGCCGCTAACCGAAAGCCTTGCATTCCAGCCGCGACCGGTACGCTTCATCCGCAAAGGTAAGAAATCCGTAATTCGCGGCGGCGCCTTTTTCGGCCCGCAGGTCGTACTGGTCGAGCAACTGCCCCACCCTGCGTCCTACGGCAGGCGAAGGATCGACCACTGCAACCCCGCGTTCACCGATCACCTGCCGGAAAACCGGGAGCAGGAACGGATAGTGCGTACAACCCAGCACGATCTGGTCGGCACCCTCGCGGATCATCGGCTCCAGCACGCGGCGCACGGCCTCAACGGCTTCGGGCGACTGTTCGCGGTTTTCCTCGACCAGTTCGACGAAACCCTCCCCTACGGCCGTCAGCACCCGGATATTCTCCCCGTAACGGGCCGCCGTGCGGCGAAACAGGTCGCCGTCCAGACTCCGGGCCGTAGCCAGTACGCCCACCACCCCGCTGCGGGTATTCAGACAGGCGGGCTTCACGGCGGGTTCCATACCCACAATAGGCATCTGCCGGTATTTGCGGCGCAGGAAATCGATGGCCGCAGCCGTAGCCGTATTGCAGGCGACGACGACCATTTTGCAACCGGCACCGACCAGCCGTCCGACCGCCTCGTCCGCCAGACGGCAGATCTCATCGGCCGGACGCGCACCATAGGGACAATTCTTACCGTCGCCCAGATAGACGAGCGACTCCTCCGGCAACTGGCGGCGAATTTCGCGCCAGACCGTCAGGCCGCCCAACCCCGAATCATATACGCCGACAGGCCGGTTATCCATTTCGTTCCTTCAGTTTTTCAGTGATAAATTCGAGGATTTCGTCGTCGCTCATCGCGCCGCCGTCGATCGTCAGCGCAGCCTGTCCGTAAAACGGCTCCCGCTCGGCCATGTTGCGCGACATGAATTCGACCAGCTCCCGGTCGTCGAGTCCCCTCAACTTGGGGCGCTTCCAACGTCCGTGAGGACTCAAACGCGCTGCAATCTGCTCCGCCGAACGGCGGATATAGACCGTCAGACCGGCTCCGTTCATACGGGCCATGTTGTCCGCCCAGACGGGAAGCCCGCCGCCCGTGGAAACCACCAGATCGTCGCCCGAAGCGATCAGCTGTTCGAGCATCCCGCGCTCCGCCTTGCGGAAATACTCCTCACCGGCGTAATGGAAGATGTCGCACACGTCGGCACCCTCTTGTTTCTCGATCCGGTCGTCGGTATCGGCGAAGTCGTAACCCAGCCGCCGGGCGAGCCGACGGCCGATGGTGGTTTTTCCGCACCCCATGTATCCGACCAGAAAAACGATCATATCCTAACTCCTAAAATAAATTCAACTGCTCGGTATCGACGATCACCTCCTCCGTGTCGCCTTTCGGACGTTCGATTTCGAACTCGGCGTCCGTACCCTCGACGGTCATCGTTTCGGGCAGGTCGAAATCCCCCTCCGAATCATTCGGAGCATCCTCCCCGGACGGCTCCGGCCGCTCGGGTCGCTCCGGCTCCACGAAAGCGAGCGTCGCCACGTCGTAGGTCGTAAGGCGCTTGCCCTTGGCCCGGTGGCTCTTCACGCCGACGAAACCGTCCACGTCGATCTCCTCCGCCGGACGCGAAGCCTGCGCCCCTTGGAAGGTCAGCACCAGCGTAGCCCCCGGGCAGGACGTCACGGCCACCAGATCGGCATCCTCGTCCAGGAACGACTGCATCTTTTCGCCCTGTTCGGCCGTAAAGCGCTTCAGGTAGTAGTAATTCTGCGAGCGGTCGAAATAGGCCACCGCATAGACCGTGTCGGGTGAATATTTCGACACGTGAACCGTATCGTCGGGAAAGTGCTGCGTAATGTCGAAGTTCGTCGTGTAATAGACGTTCTTGGCCGTGCGGACAATGAGTTTGTCATCCCCCTGGAACTCGCCGAGCAATACGCCCCGACCGTCCGTATTGAGCCGGTGCACGTCCTCGTCGTACCAGATCTGCTGTCCTCCGAGGGTCGAAGTACCCCGCTCCTTGAGGACGATCTTATGGATGCCGTAGCGGGAGAAGAGGTTACCTTGGCTCTGCCGCCCCTTGATCGCCACGGTCGAGAAATCGAGATCGACGATCACCTTCTTCAGACGCGGACGGGGCTTGAAGTAAACCTTCAGCACCTCGGCCTCACCATTCGGATTGACAGACATGTAGAGAATGTCGCTCTTGGGATCGCCCTTGGTGATGTTGTACTCCTTGTCGCGCGTGATACCCTTGATGGCACAGCGCTTCATCAGGATCGGGCCGTTCTTGCCGTCGCGGTAGAGGACGTTATAGATCGTCCGCTCGTCGTTGCGCTTGAACACCCCGATATAATAGATATTCTTGTCGAAAAAGGCTTTGTCGCTCACCTTCGTAATCACATAGCGGCCGTCTTTGGTGAACACGATCACGTCGTCGATGTCCGAACAGTCGCACACGAACTCGGAATCCTTCATCGACTTGCCGATTCCGAAGAAACCCTCGGCCCGATCGACGTACAGTTTGGCATTCGTCACGGCCACCTTCGTCGCTTCGATCGAGTCGAACTCGCGCAACTCGGTACGCCGCTCACGGCCCTTGCCGTATTTGTCGCGGATACGCTCGTAATAAGCAATCGTATAATCGGTCAGATGCGCCAGGTGGTACTGCGTTTGGGCGATATCCTCCTCGATCTGCCGGATCTCGTTGTCGGCCTTGTCGCTGTCGTAACGCGAAATACGGATGAACTTCAGCTCCGTCAGACGCTGGATGTCCTCGGTCGTGACCGCACGGCGCAGCACCTTGGTAAACGGTTCCAGCCCCTTGCCGACAGCTGCGTAAGCCTCCTCGCGGGTCTTGCAGCCCTCGATGAGCTGATACAATTTATTAACGATGAAAATCCGCTCCAGAGAAGCCGCATGCCATGCTTCGTTGAGTTCGTTCAGGCGGATTTCAAGCTCCATTTTCAGCAGCTCGCGGGTATGCTCCGCCGAACGGCGCAGGATCTCGCTCACCCCCAGGAAATGGGGTTTGTCATCGCAGATCACGCAGGCATTCGGGGCGATCGACACTTCGCAGTCCGTAAAAGCGTAGAGCGCGTCGATGGTCTTGTCCGACGACTCGTCGGGCGCGACCTGCACGATGATTTCGACCTTCTCGGCCGTATTGTCGTCCACCTTGCGGATCTTGATCTTTCCCTTCTCATTGGCCTTGACGATCGACTCCTTGATCGACTCGGTGGTCGTGGTGTAGGGAATCTCGGTGATGGCCAGCGTCCGCTTGTCGATCTTCGAAATGCGGGCACGCACCTTGACCGTACCGCCCCGCAGTCCGTCGTTGTAACGGCTCACGTCGATCATGCCGCCCGTCGGGAAATCGGGGTACAGCACGAAATCCCTCCCCTGCAAATGCGCGATCGCCGCATTGATCAGCTCGATGAAGTTGTGCGGCAGAATCTTCGACGCCAGACCGACCGCGATACCGTCGGCACCCTGCGCCAGCAGCAGCGGGAATTTCACGGGAAGCGTCACCGGCTCCTCGTTACGGCCGTCGTAGGAACGCATCCACTCGGTCGTCTTCTTGTTGAAAACCACGTCGAGGGCGAATTTCGACAGACGGGCTTCGATGTAACGGCCCGCAGCGGCTTCGTCGCCGGTGAGGATGTTGCCCCAGTTGCCCTGACAGTCGATCAGCAGGTCCTTCTGTCCCAACTGCACCAGTGCATCCTTGATCGAAGCGTCGCCGTGCGGGTGGTACTGCATGGTCTGACCCACGATATTGGCCACCTTGTTGTAACGACCGTCATCGACGGCTTTCATGGCGTGCAGAATACGCCGCTGCACCGGCTTGAGTCCGTCCTGCACGTGCGGAACGGCTCGCTCCAGGATGACATACGAAGCGTAATCGAGGAACCAGTTACGGTACATACCCGTCAGCTTGCGCACGCCGCCCTCCTCGGAGAGCAACTTGCCGTATTTGCCCGTCGGAGCGGCGGACTCTTCGGCCCCGACACTCCCCGCAGCGTCGTCCGCCGCCGCAGGAACCTCGCCGGGCAGATCGTCCCGTTCCGTCATATCTTCTCTTTGTTCGCTCATAGTCTATGTTCTGTTTTCGGTTTCGCACCGGCACCGCACAAGAAAACCGCACCGGCCGACAAGAAACGGCGGTTACCCGATCGCCAGGTCGCTCTCCACGATATCCTCCTCGATACGCAGGTTGCCGATAATGAAGCCCTGTCGTTCGTAGGTGTTCTTACCCATATAGAACTCCAGCATATCGTGGATCGGGTCGTCCTTCGTAAGCCGCACCTTGTCCAGGCGGATATCCTGGCCGATGAACCCCCGGAACTCGTCGGGAGAAATCTCGCCCAGACCTTTGAAACGGGTGATTTCGGCATTGGCGCCGCATCGTGCGACCGCCCGGTTTTTCTCCTCCTCGCTGTAACAGTAATGCGTCTCCTTCTTGTTACGCACGCGGAATAACGGTGTCTGCAACACGTACAGGTGTCCGCCACGGATCACGTCGGGGAAGAATTGCAGGAAGAAGGTCATCAGCAGCAGGCGGATGTGCATGCCATCGACATCGGCATCGGTGGCGATCACGACCTTGTTGTACCGCAGGTTGTCCATATCCTCCTCGATGTTGAGCGCCGCCTGCAACAGGTTGAACTCCTCGTTCTCATATACGACCTTCTTCGTGAGGCCGAAGCAGTTGAGCGGCTTGCCCCGCAGCGAAAAAACCGCCTGCGTACGCACGTCGCGGCTCTTGGTAATCGAGCCGGATGCCGAATTACCCTCCGTAATGAAGATCATCGACTCCTCGGCCAGCTCGTTCTTGTCGGTCAGATGTATCTTGCAATCGCGCAGCTTCTTGTTGTTGAGCGACACCTTCTTGGCCGTTTCGCGCGCCTTCTTCTGGATGCCGGAGATCGCCTTGCGCTCCTTCTCGTTCTCGACGATCTTCTTTTGCAGAATCTGCGCCGTCTCGGAGTGCTTATGCAGGTAGTCGTCCAAGTGCTTGGCCAGAAAATCGACGATGAAATTGCGCAGCGGAACCCCCGGTTCGATCTCCTTCGAGCCCAGTTTGATCTTGGTCTGCGACTCGAACACCGGATCGGTCACACGGACCGAAATGGCGGCGATGATCGACGTGCGGATGTCCGAAGGATCGTAATCCTTGTGATAAAACTCCTTGATGGTCTTGGCGATCGCTTCACGGAAAGCCGCCTGATGCGTACCGCCCTGCGAGGTGTATTGTCCATTGACGAACGAATAGTAACTCTCGCCGTAACCCGTACCGTGTGCGATGGCCACTTCGATATCCTCGCCCGAAAGGTGGATCGGCGCATAGAGCGGTTCCTCGGTCATGTTCTCGCCCAGAAGGTCCAGCAAGCCGTTCTTCGAAACATAGCTCTGACCGTTGAAACGGAAGGTCAGCCCCAGATTGAGGTAAGTATAGTTGCGAATCATCTGCTCGACGTACTCCAGATTGTAGGAATAGTCGCCGAAGACCTCCCGGTCCACCCGGAAACTGATAAACGTACCGTTTTTCTCCTGCACGCCGCTCTCCCAGCGGTCGCTCTGCTCGAGCCCCTGCGCGAAAGTCACCGTGCGGGCCTCGCCGTCGCGCACCGAACGGGCGGTAAATTCGCTCGAAAGCATATTGACGGCCTTGACACCGACACCGTTCAGTCCGACGGTCTTCTTGAAGGCCGAACCGCCGTACTTGCCGCCGGTATTCATCTCGCTGACGGCCGCAGCGAGGGACTTGAGCGGAATACCGCGCCCGTAATCGCGGACAGTCACGATGTCGTCCTCGACCGTCACGTCGATCTGCTTGCCGGCGCCCATGATGAACTCATCGACAGAGTTGTCCACCACCTCCTTGATCAGGACGTAAATGCCGTCGTCGGCCTGCGAGCCGTCGCCCAGCTTGCCGATATACATACCCGGCCTCAACCGGATGTGCTCCCTCGGCGAGAGGGTCACGATGGCATCGTCGCCATAGCTGTTGTTGGTGTTATCTATCTTTTTATCGAACATAATCGTTTATTTCTGTTTCCTGATTTCGGCGAGCCTTACGCACATCGACGCCCGCACCTGCTCCATCAGCTCCTTCGGATCGGCAGCGGCGACCCGTTCGGCGCTCACCGGCGGCAGAATACTTACCGTCAATTTATTGCGCCAGTTGAACATCCCGTTGCGGCCGATCATCGTGGTCGTACCGTCGAGCACCACAGGCAGAATTTCGACGCCCGCCTCGCGCGCCAGCGTGAAAGCCCCCGCCTTGAAACGATGGATTTCGCCGTCGTGCGAACGCGTGCCCTCCGGAAAGATCGCCACCGAAGCCCCGCGCGAAAGCCACAGCTTTCCGTCGCGGATCACCTTCTCCATCGCGGCCGTAGCATGTCCCCGGTCGATGCAGATATCCCCGTGCAGCAAAAGGAACTGGCCGAAAAACGGCACCTTGAAAACTTCCCGCTTGGAAACCCACCGAAAATTGAGCGGTACGAAATAGAGGGTCGGAATATCCAGGCCGGCCTGGTGATTGACCACGATAACGTACGGTTTGCGACGGTCGATATACTCCCTGCCGGTAACCCGGAACTTCCACAGAGGCGGAACCGCATAGAAAATACGGACCAGTATCCGGGACAGTTCGTGCACGATCCTCCGGGATTTGTCGAAAGGCCACGTCAAAAGCAGCGCCACGGCGGACAATACCAGAAAAAAAGTGCAGATAACGAACAGGAAAAGGTAGAATAAAACGCTTAACATAAGGTATGGTCACAATTATCCACGATAATTCAAGGAACAAAAGTACAAAAATTTATCGGGTATTTTAACCGCGATCCCCGAAATTTTTATCAATACCTCCCTGCGGCAAAAAAGGGTTCGCCCCACAGCCGGACACCCCGGAAAACGGACACTCCCCGCTCCAGCCGCTCCCCGGGCAAGATCCGAAAATCGGTACGCATCTTGTAAGAATCGGGCAATAATTATCATCGGATATGCATGCATTAACCATTATTTCGGCCATTTTTGTCATATCGGGAGTGCTCGCAGCCATGCTGATAGCTCTCGACCTCAGACGACGTCCCCAGCCTATGAGAATCATGGACAGCGTATGGGTACTCACCGGATTATGGGCCGGACCGTCGGGGCTATGGGCTTACTTCCTGCTCGGAAGAGTGAAACCCAACAGCCGCAACACCCTGCCGCCCGAACCTACACACCACATGCGACTAAGACTTCCGGACAAACGCGAACCGACGGAAAGGACACCCGATATGGTGATGCGACTGCCCCACGACCATATACCGCAAAACGGGTCCATGAAATTGACAACCGCATCGGAACAAGGTATGCGAACCGACATTTCGGGACCGAACGCATATTCGAAAAGGGGGATCGGATCGGGTCCATATAATATAAAAAATACGAACAAGGGGCCGGATTCAACGATGGCCGAAACGAACTGCCACCCGAAATGGCGATCGGTGGTTCTCTCTACGCTCCACTGCGGAGCCGGATGCACCCTGGCCGATCTGACAGGCGAATGGTTTACCTGGATCGTCCCGATTTCGATAGGCGGCAGCCTGATACTCGGAAGCTGGGTTCTGGATTACCTGCTGGCTCTGGTCTTCGGCATCGGATTTCAGTATGCCGCAATCCGAAGCATGCACCGCATCTCCCCGGGTGAAGCGCTTCTGAAAGCCGGCGAAGCGGACTTCCTGTCACTCACGGCATGGCAGGCGGGTATGTACGGCTGGATGAGCCTCGTATTCTTGATATTCTTCTCCGATGACACGTTGCCCCGAACAGGGTGGACCTTCTGGTTTATGATGCAGATAGCCATGCTGTGCGGATTCTTCGCAGCACTTCCGGTCAATCGGATGCTGATCCGGAAAGGAGTCAAGCGCACGATGTAACTTCTGCCGCGAGCGATTCCGCCGGAAACGGGATCTTCATACCTCGAACCCGTATAACCCCGGAAACCAGATCAGAAAAACCCGAAACGCGGATATTCCGAAACTTCCACGACCATCCGCAGGCCCTTCACATAACGCGATGCGGCGATCTTCTTAGATCGCCGCATCGCCGTTCACAGCCCGGAATATCAGAACTTCACCTCCGGTACGGTCTGCGCACCTTCCTCGGCCGCAAAATAGGCTTTCTGATCGAAGCCGAACATGCCTGCGATCAGGTTGGCAGGGAAACGACGAATCGTCACGTTATACTGCCGGGTCGCATCGTTGAAGCGTGTACGGGCCACGGCGATCCGGTTTTCCGTTCCTTCCAGTTGGGCTTGCAGCTCCAGGAAATTCTGGTTGGCCTTCAAGTCGGGATATTGCTCCGCAACGGCGATCAGACGTCCCAGAGCCATCCCACCTTCTGCTGCGCCTGCTGAAACTCGGCCAGCTTCTCGGGCGTCAGGTCCGCCGCATCCAGTTTGAACGACATGGCCTGGGCACGGGCTTCGACCACCTCGGTAAAAGTGGACTGCTCGTGCGCGGCATAGCCCTTGACGGTATTGACCAAATTGGGGATCAGGTCGGAACGACGCTGGTACTGCGCCTCGACATCGGCCCAGGTCGTATTGACGGACTCCTCGGCCGTGACCATTCTGTTATAAGCCGAACAGGAGCCGCTGATGAACAGCACCACGAGTACGACCACTACGATCCAGATAACTTTTTTCATTTTTTCTATCGTTTTTTAAGTGAATTTCCAAATTTACCAACGGGAACCGGCACCGCCGCCGCCGAACCCGCCGATCCACATGCCGCCACCCCTGCGGTGGTTGTTGTTATCGCTGCGCGCACTTCGGGACTGCCGCTTCACGACGAAACCGCATTTGCCGCAACGGTAAGTGTTTTCGAACAGATTATAATGATCCGTCTGCCCGACAAGGTTCCGCGATTGCAGCACCAACGCGAAAGCACGACACCGGGGACAACGCCTGGAACGGTAGAATCCGACCAGCATGATGCCCAGCGGCACGAGGACGACCAGAAAGACGATCAGGAAAACCGCCCACACCGGCAAATCGTCCGCAGCCCGGAAATCGTCGTTACCGCCCGAATCGAGCTCGCTGCCCTCGAGCACCGATGCCACGGCACGCAACCCCGCCACCATACCGGCGCTGTAATCTCCCTCCCGGAAATACGGCAGCATGTAACGCATCTGGATCCGCTTGCAAAGTGCATCAGGCAAAACGCCTTCCAGTCCCGGTCCGGTTACGAACCGCACTTCCCGGCGATCGACGACCAAGAGAATGCCCAGTCCGTTGTCCGAATCGGCGCGGCCGACACCCCATTGGGAAAAAAGCGTATGGGCGAAGGAGAAAAGATCGTCTCCGCGAATATCCTCTACAGCTACCACAGCGACCTGGGCCAGCGCCCGATGCCTGAGCGAATAGCAAAGCGAATCGATCTCGGCGACTGCCGAAGAAGAAAGAATCCCGTCGGGATTCGACGTGAACCGGTAACGGTCGCCGATCTGCACGTTGGGAATCTCCTCCACACCGTACGGCCGGGCAGCCGACCCCAGAAGCGGGAATAACACTCCGAGGCAAAATATCGTCAGAATTATTTTTTTCATCTTTCAGTAGAACTACCATTCAACCGTTTTTCAAAGATTTTAAGCGAGGTATTGAGTATGTTATGTTCAACATCTTTCATAAAAGCAGACATAAAGGCAAAATCAATTTCACCTTTATCAGTGGCAGGTAACAATAGCTTTTCTCGTTTTATACGCTCATCATTTATTTCTCGGTTAAAACTGTATTTTTCTGACAACCTATTGATAATCGGAATCATAAATAAATAAGCATATTTATCAAGCCCAGCGCGCTTTAATTTAGTAACATGGTCACTTGCGACAAAAGTATATTGATGATAAAAAGCACAGCCAACACTACCGCTGTTTGCCAATGTTAAACAATCATCAAATTTTCTTACGCTGCCATCATTTCCAACAAATCCGTCAATACCGTTATTGAGGGATGTTGATGATGCATAGGGAGTATTGCCTTGCTCGTGGTCAGCTTTTTTAAGGCGTTTACCACGTTGAATCTCGGTAAAAACTTCGGTAAAGTAAAAGGCTTTCCAATTGGAACACAGTGATTTATTCCTCCCCGGTATATCGCGTATTATTAGTCTTTTGCATAATCTTTCTATTGTAGGTTTTAAAATCTGTTGTTCTTTTTGCTTCATATAGGCTTCCATAAAGCCCCAATCAATAGTGTTGTTTGATTGAATTGGTAAAAGAATCTTTTGCCTTTTCATTCTTTGCGAATTGAATTTATATCCATACGCATATTTGCACTTTTGTTGTCCTATCATAGATGCCAAAAACAACAATGTGTAACGATTATTATGAAGCAAACTTTTCCATTTTATTCTTTTGACATCGTCTGAAAAAATAGCTCGATAAGGATGATAGAAAGCAAATCCTACGCTTCCATTATAGTTTACCCCCAAGACATTATTATCTATACTTTCATTTATAGAGCAAGTGAAAGCTGTTATCCCGTTATTTAGCTCCGATGCACCGATGAAAGGCATATTACCTAATTGCATATCGGCTTTAGTAAGTCGCTTTCCTCCGTTGATAGAAACAATATCCTCAAGAAAAAACTCTTTCCAATTTCGACTATCTAAAGAAAGATCATCCATTTTGTCCTCCGTTCTTTATATCTTCAAACAAATAACCTCTTCCATGAGTTATCATATTGAACTCAAATGTCAGATAATCAGCCATTGTATTCTCAAAATCCTTTTCTGATGGTATCTCATCATTAAAGTAGTAGAACGCATGAAGCCACTCATCTTCCGCCTCGATAGTTGTTTCTACACAGAACTTAGTTTCAGCTTCAATTCGTCCAAACCATACATCAAGCAAATGTTGCCGTTTGTCTTTGGCACTTGTTGTTTCTTCCAAACCAATGTGTTTGCTCACCACAAATCCATCGTCCTCAAAATTGATGAATTTACATAAATGGTTTTTATCATGTGGTATTCCTGCCGTAAATACAGCAATGCACGGATTTGTACCCACCCCATAAAAGGTATTTTTATTGAGAGTTATAACACCTTCTAATGTATGATGTTTCAGAATATTATTCTTGATATTCTGTTCCTCTTTGCTCTTGCCCGTAACAGATGATTGCGGAATAATAACTATAGCTCGTGCTCCTTCAGTCAATGAATCGAGCAAATGCTCGGTAAAGCTAATCTCATACAAATCCGGATTGGCTTTAGAACCCTGTGAGTATGGCGGGTTCATCATTCCTACGGTACACCCTTTCAGTTGTATCTGTTTTGGGTTTTGCCGTAGAAAGTCCATATTATGCAAGTTACTTTTGCCATCGCCACGCAAAATCATATTCGTAGTGGCGATGGTAAACATATAGGATTGCAACTCTATACCGAATAATTGGTCACGTTTGATGCTCCTCCTTTGGCTTTCGTCTTCTGTCATTTTCACCATTTTATGCATCGCGGCAATGAGGAAACCTGCTGTTCCGCAACATGGATCAAAAACTTTATCCGTTGTTTTAAGTTGAGCCAAATCGCAAAATAATTCGGTTATATGCTTCGGTGTAAGGACAATACCTAAAGTCTGCCCGTCACCTCCCGAATAAGACATAAATTCTCCATAAAACCGTCCCAAATAATCTTCTGCCAATTATGGTATCTGATATTCTTGTAAATACTATTGTAAAGAAATTCAGTATAATGCCTTAAGGGTGTTTTACCTAATGTAGCATCTTTTTCGTTTATTTTGGTTGTGTCTTTTATGACAGAGAATTGACTAAGTAGCTTATCTCGTTTAGTATCAGGTGTAACATTGGCACGGTATAAATTGCTCTTGATCGCATCATAAATTTTTCGCCCGTCAGTTATCCGTGTATCACCGACAAGGGAATCTATTGAGAAGTTCTTATGCTCAATTTCACGCAAGGCAAGCATTATACCCGACACAATCAATGGTTTTTGCTCTGTTGTCAGATTTCCATAGTTACGCAGGTCATTATGCAGTTTTTCGGCATCTTTAAGTATTTCAGCCGTTGTTTTTTCCACATCTGTTTCTTCCTGTAGTATTTCCTTTAGATAATACTCGTCAATATTGATTTCGTTGAAAGAAATGAATGTTTCCACATCGGGCAACTCTTGATAATCGCCACGTTCATTAACGAATATGGGTGTAATTTTATGATGCTTCTCATTTCCTGATACCCCAAAAGCCAAGACTTTGTTGTACGATGTATTTGCAACCAAATGTAAAGCATAAAATAGAGCACCATTAACGGCATAGTCTTTCACCGCCTTGACTTCTTGCGACAATAAACCGTTTTCATCATTACAAATGTGCTTGTCAAGTGATGCCTTATCCTCAATCACAAGAATAAAATCCTTGACCACACCGCAATATTCGGGATAGCCTGCATTTCCTGTTTTTGATTTAGAAGCCGTTTTTAAGGCTTCATCTATTTCCTTTATATCACAACCTTGTGGCGTTAAATCAATGTCGGCTTCTTGTAACAATTCATAGACCCAAAGGTCTGTTTTAACCTCTTTTTTCGCCATGCAGTGACTATTCTTTTATTTGGTTGAACCCACGTAAATCTCTGACATCAATATTCAAAATATCAACAATTTGATACAAGACAGAAATAAGAGAAATTGAATCTTATTAACTAAACAAAAATTTACCATATTGAAACTTTTGTCAAGCCTGCCACCCAATTCTGTTTAACTGATACCTCTTACTTCTAATACATCTTTTATCCTGTTCATATCGAACATCTTAATTTCTTTTCACAAAGATATTAAATTATCTCATAAAATGCCGTAAAAATGAAACTTGAGCGCAAATCCAAGGAAAAATATCGTCAGAATTATTTTTTCATCGTCCTACTAAATATTATTATATATGCGCATTTCCGAAACCGGGAAGCCATTGCCGCTTCGCAAAACGGCCTCCCCGTTGCCGGCAAATGTACGAAAAAATCCGGCCTATCTACATCGGACGGGTCAAAATCCGAAAACTCCAGCCCGGCATCCGCTCATCGACATGCGAACAGAGCTGTACGCGTTCGCCCGTCAGGGCGTCCGCATAGCCTCCGGCGTAGATTCCCGTATCGAAATCGGCATGGACTTCATAAGGCGACACGTTCAACAGGGCGACTACCCGATTTTCCGGAGCTTCCCTCACGAAAGTCAGCAGGCAATCCTCGGCATTGTTGCGGATTTCGACGAAGGAGCCGCCCCTCTCCCCGGAAGCGAGAGCCGGAGCATCGTGCCGCAAAGCGATCAGCCGCCGGTAGAACTCCGTCGTTTCGTTCGGCTCGCAAGCAGGCAGCGGGTCCCGGTCGAAAAAGGCGAAAGAGTGATCGTAACCGAACTCCTGCCCCGTATAAACCAACGGCAGCGACTGCGGCAACAGAAACGTCAGGGCCGTCATGACCCGCACGGCAGGCCCCAGACGGGCGAATTCGCTCCCGCTCCAGGAGTTCTCGTCGTGATTCGAAGTGAACATCAGCCGCAAGGCCCAGGTCGGGACGTGCTCCCGATCGGCATAGAGATACTCCCGAATACGATCGACCCGGCACTTTTGCTGCGCCACGTCGTTCATCAGGTGATAAAGCCGCCAGGCATACGACGCGTCGAAAGCCCGATCGAACAGGTAATCCTCCTCGGCTTCGGCCAGCAGGAACAGGTCGGGTTTCACCGCCCGCAACCGCCGTGCCGCCTCCTGCCAAAATTCGATGGGAACCAGCATCGCCATATCGCAGCGAAAACCGTCCACCCCGTGTTCCGCAAGCCAAAAACGCATGGCGTCGATCTGTCCCTGCCAGACGGCCCGATTGGTGTAATCAAGCTTGGCCGTGTCGTCCCACCCGTTAGGAACGATGGGCCGGCCCGAAGCGTCCCGCTCGTACCAGTCGGACGGACATTCCGCGAGCCAGCGGGCATCGCGCGAAGTGTGATTGGCCACCCAGTCGATCAGGACCTTCATTCCCAGGGCGTGAGCCCTCCGAACAAAAGCGTCGAAATCGGCCAGCGTCCCCAGTTCGGGATCGACGGCCCGGTAATCCCGAATCGAATAATAGGAACCCAGCGATCCCTTGCGACCGACCTCCCCGATGGGATAATGGGGCATCAGCCAAACGGCATCGATGCCCAAATCCCGCAAAAAACCGAGCCGTTCCGCAGCGGCGGCAAGCGTTCCCTCGGACGTCGTCTGCCGCAGATTCATCTCGTACAACACGGCATTCCGGCTCCACGAAGCCTGTGTCTTACAATTAATCATCTGTTTCGTCGTTTTACTACAAGATACAAATATAACCAACAAAAACCTTTCCCATTCATATATTTTTTCTACCTTTGCATACCAAAATTACACGTGTACTACAAAACTATTTCGAAATGAAACGAATAAAGGCCTTCGCCCTCCTGCTCGGGGTCGTCGTTCTTGCGTCATGCGCCTCCCAGAAGCGCGTGATCTACCTGCAAGACACTCAAGCCGACGAGCAGGTCAAAATCGCCCAGGATTATCAAATACGCATCAAGCCGCTGGACCGTCTGACCGTCGTGGTCAACAGCCGGGACCCGGAACTGGCTGCGCCGTTCAATACATCGACCTCTCTCAACTCCCTGACCGGAACGCCTCTTTCGACCTATTCGTCGAACAGTGCGTCGTTACAGATCAGGACCGTCGATGAAAACGGCGACCTCGATATGCCGATCATCGGCCCCATTCAATGCAAGGGCAAGACCCGCAGCGAACTGGCCCAGGAAATCGCGGACAAAATCCGGGAAGGCGGATACATCAGCGACCCGACGGTCAATATACAGTTCGCCGATATGAAAATCTCGGTCATCGGAGAGGTCGCCCGTCCCGGACAGTACGACATCACCAATGACCGCATCTCCCTGTTGGACGCCCTGTCGCTGGCAGGTGATCTGACCATCTACGGCGTGCGCTCCGACGTCAAGGTAATCCGGGAGGAAAACGGCGTCCGCACCACGGCATCTCTCGATCTGACTTCGCAGGACATTTACGATTCGCCCTATTTCTATCTCCAGCAGAACGACGTAATTTACGTGAAGCCGAACAAGTACCGGGCCCAGGCCGGCGAAATCAGTCAGAACCGCAGCTTCTATATCTCGCTGGTCAGCACCGCCGTGTCCGTAGCGACTCTGATCGTCACACTCACCCGTTAATTTTCACAACAAGGCATGACACCCAACAATATCAACCCGAACTCCGCGAACAGCGATACAAAGCAGGAGGAACACATTACTTTCTCGGTGCACGATCTGATCCAGACGGTAATCGCCAACTGGTACTGGTTCGTCATCTCGGTATTCGTTTGCGTCGGATGCGGTTACATCTACATTTTACGCACCCCGAAAATATACAGCCGCACGGCCAACATCCTCGTGAAAGACAGCCGCAAGGGAGGGGATACCGACCTGGCGACCCTGAGCGACCTGGCAGGCCTGTCACAGCGCCGCAATGTGGACAACGAAATTTATATTCTCCAGTCGCGCCGCCTGATGAAGGAGGTAGTTAAGCAGTTGGGCCTGACCGTCCAATACGAAACCAAAGAGGGGTTGCGCCCCAAAGACCTCTACGGACAGAATCCGATCGAGGTGGAGTTCATCAACGATAACGACCGGCAGGGATTCCGGTTCGAAGTTTCGCTGCGTCCCGACAGCATCGTAAAACTCAACTACTTCGAAATATTCGGTCCCGACAAACAGAAATTCAAGCAGGAAATTTCGGCCGTATTCGGCGATACGATCTCCACGCCTGTCGGCCAAATGATTATCCGGCCGACTCTCTATATGTCCCCCGATTACTACGAAAAGGCTCCGATCCGGGTCACCAAAGGCAACTTGGGCGCAACAACGCAGTTCTACCAGCATGAAGTCAAAAGTTTCGTAGCCAACAAGCAGGCCTCGATCATCACCATTTCCATGAAAAGCTCCGTTCCAAAAAAAGCGGAAGATGTCATCAATACGCTGATCGCGGTTTACGAAAAAGATGCGATCGACGACAAACGGGGGATCGCAGAAAGCACGGGACAATTCATCGACAATCGGTTGGAGATCATCTCCGAAGAACTGAGCGAAGTGGACCGCAACATCGAAAAGTTCAAAAAGGACAACAAAATATACGATATCGTATCGGAAGCCGAGCAGACGATTACCGAAAGCGCCCAATACAAAACCGAAGGGCTTTCGCTGGAAAACCAGATCCGGATGACCGAGTTCCTCAAGGATTATCTGCTCGACCCCTCCAAGTCCTTCGAACTGATTCCCGGAACGCTCTCGATCAACAATCAGGCGATCAACTCCCAGATAGAGGGCTACAATACCGAGTTGCAACGCTATATGAAGCTCAACTCCGAGAGTTCAGAGAACAACCCGATCGTACAGACCCTCGGCAACGGACTGGCTTCCACACGCCGGTCGATCATCGCTACGCTCGACTCCTATATCTCCACATTGCAGATCCAACTGGCCGCTTTACGAAAGGAAGAGGCGCTGACCAATCAACGAATATCCTCGGTACCGACGCAGGAAAAACAGATTCTGGACATCGTTCGTCAGCAGAAAATCAAGGAGGAACTTTACCTCTACCTGCTCAACAAACGCGAGGAGAACGCCATCACTATGGTCATCACGGAAAGCAATTCGCGCACGATCGACAGTGCATACGGCTCCCCGCGCCCCGTGTCGCCCAATACCGTGCTGATTGCGGGAATCGCCTTCCTGTTCGGACTGGGCATCCCCTTCCTGATCATCTACCTGATCCAGATACTCGACACCACGATCCGGGGGAGGAAGGACATCGAGGACAACCTTTCGGTTCCGTTCCTGGGGGATATTCCGCAATATTCGGGAGAAAAACAACGGGGCAGCTTCGTCGTACGCGAAAACGGCCGCGATCCGGTGTCGGAGGCTTTCCGCATGATCCGCTCGAACATGAACTTCATGAACCTGGGCAAGGGCGAGATAAAAGTCATTATGGTCACCTCGTCGAATCCCCACGCCGGAAAGACGTTCGTTTCGACCAACCTGGCCATGACGTTCGCCACGACGGGCAAGAAGGTCGTCATCATGGACCTGGACCTGCGGCGCCGCACCTTCTCCAAACAGATGGGGCACGGCGGAGATACCAACGGAGTTTCGAGCTATCTGTCCGGAAGCACGGAGCTTCAGGCAATCATCCGCAAATCCAAACTGTCGGAAAAACTCGACATCATCTATGCCGGCATCCAGCCACCCAACCCGAGCGAAATGCTGTTGAGCCAGCGGATGGAAGAGCTGATCGCGGAACTGAAACTCCACTACGACTACATAATTATCGACAGCACCCCGGCGATGGCCGTAGCGGACGCCATCATCACCGACCGCTTGGCAGACCTCAGCATTTATGTAGTACGGGAAGGCCTGCTCGACCGTCGTCAGTTGCCGGATATCGAACGACTGTACCGCGAAAAGAAATTCCACAACATGGCCACCATCCTCAACGGAGCCAGCTCGACAAAACGTCACGGGTACGGTTATGGCTACGGCTATGGTTACGGGTACGGCCTCGACGAAGAGGAAACCACGACAAAGAAGGGTTTCTGGGGCAAATTATGCGAATGGACACGTAATAAATTTCAAAAGAAATAACCGATATGGCCGTTAAAGGAGCAATCATAGCGATCGATTTCGACGGAACCGTCGTGACACACGCCTATCCGCATATGGGGATGGACGCAGGTGCGGTTCCCGTACTCAAGGAGCTCGTGGCGAACGACTGCAAACTCATCCTGTACACCATGCGCAGCGGACAACTGCTCGAAAAAGCCGTCCAATGGTTCAAGGAACAGAAAATTCCGCTGTACGCCATCAACGAGAATCCCGGGCAGAAGTCCTGGACTTCGTCGCCGAAAGTCCACGCCGACCTTTATATCGACGACAGTGCACTGGGATGTCCGATCCGCTTTATGGACGGCGTAGCTCGTCCGGTAGCCGACTGGGTGAAAATCCGCCAACAACTGGTAGAAGCCGGTTACCTGGATTAAGCCCGGGTATTTCACCTGTCCCGGAATCACGAATACCTCCGAATCGGAGCCGGCGGACAGGTGGTCGAGAGCCTAAACCTCGTTTTAGAGAGGCTGACAGGTGGCTGGTAACAACAACGAGCGGCCTTTCAGGGGCATCGGGCGCAGAAAGCGAAAGACGAACGGAATAGCCTGGTCTTTCGATCAAGACTTGGGACGACACCCAAACTTGTAAAAGCCTTCTACTCGCAAACCGACTTCGTCGAGTGCAGAAAAACCAATCAAAATCGCCGATCCGTTTGGATCGGCGATTTTCCATTACCGGACCGACGACGATTTGTCTATCGCCACAAGTATTCGGGATAAATCCCCGCCCGGATCATCTTCTTCAAATTAGCGACCAACAACGGTTTATCCTCCTTATAGGTCACGCCGAACCATTGCGCCGGAGAACGGAGGACCCGAACGGAAGCCGTGCCGTCGGCGATCAGCTTATTGACCATCGACGGGATATAGCACTCGGCTTTCAAATTCCCGGCACTCTCCTGCAGAAACGACCGAAAAAAAGCCTCGGAGTGGGCGAAGTAATCGGGAGTAAAGCCGAAAAGGTTCATCGACACGGGCGTATCTTCGGCCAACGGTTCATCCCCGTTCGCACCGTGATCGACGATCCCGGCCGCCGTGCGTTCGATCTGCGTATGCTCGACCATTCCCGTAAGGTCGCCGGCAGCGTTCACCGAACAGACGCCGCGCGACACCGTCCCGTTTTCGGAAAGCGTCCGGCTCAACTCGTACGCCACCATGCAATAGCGTCCCGACGCTCCATCCAATCCGCGAAGGTATTCGGCGATGGTACGGAACGCTTCCGCTCCATAAAAATCATCGGCATTGATTACGGCGAAAGGCTCGTGAACGGCATCCCTCGCCACCAGAATCGCATGGTTCGTTCCCCAGGGTTTCACACGCCCTTCGGGTACGGTGAACCCCTCGGGCAGACAATCCAGCTCCTGATAGACATACTCCACGCGGATCCTGCCGCCGAAACGCTCTTCGGTGAAAACCTCCTGGAAGTCGGAAGCGAAACTGTGGCGGATCACGAATACCACCTTGCCGAAGCCAGCACGAATGGCGTCATATACGGAATAGTCGATGATGGCTTCGTTGCCGGGACCTACCCCGTCCATCTGCTTGAGCGATCCGTAACGGGATCCCATGCCGGCAGCCAGCACCAATAATGTCGGTTTTATCATACTATATTCAGTTTTTTACTCGTTTCAAAGAAACGTACAAAGGTAAGGAAACCGGTATTAAATTCAAAGATTTATTGTTACCTTTGTACAATTCAACTTTCCGGCGCGAAAAGGCAGGAATACCATCGGCCCCGTTCGATATGCCGGACCGGGAAGGCGAAACGAACAGCCCAGGCTTTCCGACCGGCGGAAACCCCTGCGGTTTCGGCCTAATCGCAAACAACGATCAAAAACAGAATCATGAACGCATTTCATTCCATATCCTCGTGGTGGAAACGCTTCTCCCGCAAACGCCGCCTGAGCATGCTCAATGCGACCGACAACGTCGAGGAGTGGTACACCCACATCTCCCCGGCAGGTCTGCTCGCCGCGTTTCTGGCTTTCGCGCTGCTGCTTTTCATCCTCATTCTGTCGATCGTAGCCTATACGCCGGTGCTGGAACTCCTGCCCGGCTACCGCGTCGAAGCGGCCCGCTCGCGCGAGAGTCTGATGCAAAGCGTCATCCGTCTGGATTCCATGGAGCGGATGATGAACGACATGATTACCTATAACAACAACATCGCCCTCATCATGGAGGGCAAGACTCCGGTGGTGCGAACCGTAGGCAAGGAGGACAGCATCCGCACGAACAAGACACTCGTGGTGCCCAGCCGCGAAGATTCGCTGCTGCGGGCCGAACTGGAGGGAGAAGGTCCTTACAGCCTCGGGCAGAGCACAAGCGGCGGTGCCGCACGCAAGCCCATCGAAATGGTCGCCCCGATCGAAGGCATCGTCATCGAGCGGTTCGACATCAAACGCGAGAATTTCGGCATCCGCATCGCCGCATCGCCCGACACCCAGATCGTCGCGGCGGACGACGGCGTGGTGGTGATGAATCTCTGGACCCCCGAAACGGGTTACCTGATCGAAATACAGCACTCCAACAACCTGATATCGATTTATAAAAACCTGTCCAAATCGTTAGTAGCCAAAGGACAGCGAATAAAACGGGGCGGTGTCATCGGATCCAATACGGAAGTGCTGGCCGACGGCGGCGACGCCAAAATTTTCGAATTCGAACTTTGGAGCAACGGCAAGCCCGTCGATCCGGAGAGTTATATCGTCTTCTGACCTTCGTTATGAAACAAAGAATCGCCTTGCTCGGATCGACCGGATCCATCGGAATACAAACCCTCGACATCGTTCGGGAAAATCCCGGACTGTTCGAGATCACGACCCTTACGGCCCATCGCAACTGGGAGCGGCTCGCCCGGCAAGCCGTGGAGTTCGACGCCGACAGCGTGGTGATCGCCGACGAACGGCGATACGACGCCCTGCGGCAGGCGCTCGACGGCACGCCGATCAAGGTATATGCCGGCGAGGAAGCCCTGCGGCAAGTCGTACAGAGCGGGCAGGTCGATGTAGTCGTGAACGCCCTGGTGGGCTACGCCGGCCTGATGCCGACGATAGCGGCGGTCGAAGCAGGCAAAAAGGTGGCGCTGGCCAACAAAGAAACGCTGGTGGCGGGCGGCTGTTACGTGATGCCGCTGGCAGCCCGGCACAAAGCCCCGATCGTCCCGATCGACTCGGAACACTCGGCGATCTTCCAGTGCCTGACAGGAGAAAAGTCGCCCGTGCGACGGCTGATCGTCACTTGCAGCGGCGGAGCTTTCCGCGACCGCAGCCGCGAGGAGCTGGCTCACGTAACGGTGGAACAGGCACTGAAGCATCCCCAATGGCGGATGGGCGACAAGATCACGATCGACAGCGCCACGCTGGTCAATAAAGGATTCGAGGTGATCGAGGCGCACTGGCTGTTCGGCGTACCGGCCGAACGGATATCGGTGCTGATACACCCCCAGTCGATCGTTCATTCGATGGTCGAATTCGGCGACGGAGCGATCAAGGCCCAGCTGGGATCGCCCGACATGCGGACACCGATCGCCTATGCGCTCAGTTTTCCGCAGCGCCTCGACCGTCCGGTGGCGCCTTTCAGCTTCGCAGAGCACCCCACCCTCACCTTCGCCGAGGTCGATCGGATCAAATACCCTGCCCTCGACCTCGCATACGACTGTCTGCGGCGCGGCGGCACGGCCGGCTGTACGATGAACGGCGCCAACGAAGTGGCCGTAGCAGCCTTCCTTGCCCGCCGGTGCGGTTATCTGGAAATCGTGCGCAGCATCGAATACGCACTGGGTAAATCCTCGTTCGCAGCCGCACCGTCCCTCGGGGACCTGGGCGAAGCTAACGCCGAAGCCCGGTGTCTGGCCGCCGAATACCTGCGGCTCTGATTATCGGCAAAAAACATTCTTACAATAAATGTTTTCGACAGATAAAGGCAAAACGGGTTTCCAGTAGCACCCGACACAAAAATAATTCGACCGTCTTCCGGATACGCTATAGCCCAAATAAATTCGAACCTATGCCCGGAACGGATTCGAACCGACTGCCAGAAACAGACAACAAACAGAAAAAACGAACGCTTAAGCAATGGATATTCTTATCAAAATCGCTCAACTTTTTCTCTGCTTCACGATCCTCGTGGGCATTCACGAACTCGGGCACTTCCTGATGGCCCGGGCTTTCAAGATCCGCGTCGAAAAATTCTACATCTTCTTCGACCCGTGGTTTTCGCTCTTCAAGTTCAAGCGGGGTGACACGGAGTACGGTCTGGGCTGGCTGCCGCTGGGCGGCTACGTCAAGATCGCCGGCATGATCGACGAATCGATGGACAAGGAACAGATGAAACAGCCGGTCAAACCCGACGAATTCCGGGCCAAACCCGCCTGGCAGCGGTTGCTAGTCATGGTCGCAGGCGTCATGATGAACGTCCTGCTGGCCATCGTCATCTACTGCGCCGTTTGCTACACCTGGGGCGACTCCTACTTTTCGAACCAGGACGCGAAATGGGGCTATAATTTCAACCCGACGGCTCACGAAATGGGCTTCCGGGACGGCGACCGTTTCGTGTCGATCGACGGCGAGGAGATCGACAACGTCATGCGGGTACAAAACGACCTGCTGATTACCGACGGCGGCCGCCGCGTGATAGTCGAACGGGGCGGAGAGCCGGTAACGCTCGACATTCCCTTCGAATCCCTGCTTCGTATGCGGCAGGAGAAGGCTTACGAGGACCTCTTCACCCTGCGGCTCCCCTTCATCGTGGACAGCGTATCCTACACCTCGGCAGTCGAAGCGGGCCTCGAGTCCGGCGACGAAGTGGTAGCGATCGACGATCTGCGCGACGCGGACTACCCCCGATACCGCGACTACCTGCAAAAACACAAGAACGACAAGGTTCTGCTGACCGTCCGCCGCGACGGTGCGCTCATCGATTCGCTCGCACTGCCCGTCGATGCCGAAGGACGGATCGGCGTGACGGTCACGAATCCCTATTCGCTCCGAACACAATATTACACATTCTGGGAGTCCATCCCAGCAGGTATCCACAAGGCCGGAAAGACGATTTCGAGCTACTGGGACCAACTGAAGCTGATCGTGCAGCCCAAAACCAAAATGTACGAGGAACTGGGCGGATTCGTGGCTATCGGCAGCATCTTCCCCAGCAGCTGGGACTGGCATGACTTCTGGCTCAAGACCGCCTTCCTGTCCATCATCCTCGCGGTGATGAACCTGCTCCCGATCCCGGGACTGGACGGCGGACACGCCCTGTTCACCCTGTGGGAGATCATCACGCGCCGCAAGCCGAGCGAAAAGTTCCTCGAAGTGGCCCAATACGTCGGCCTGATGATTATTCTGGCACTGCTGGTCTATGCCAACGGAAACGACATTTACCGATTCTTCATCAAATAACGCCGCCATGAACGAAACATTGGAACGCTGCCGCCGGAATCTCGTCCGGCGCGGATTCGAAGCCCGGATCGCCGCAACGACCGAAGAGGCCCGGCAAATTCTGTGGGAAGAAATTCGGGCCGCCGCCCCGGAAACGATCTGTTTCGGGGATTCGATGACGATGAAAGCCACAAGTATCGTCGATGACCTGCACAGGGACGGCCACTACCGCCTATTCGACGGTTTCGACCCTGCGATGCCTCGGCCACAGAAGCTGGAAATCCGACGCCAGGGCTTGCTGGCCGATCTCTTCATTACCGGTATAAACGCCGTCACGGAAGACGGTGCCCTGCTGTGGCTCGATATGATCGGCAACCGCATCGCCCCGATCGCCTTCGGGCCGCGCAAGGTACTGCTGGTCGTGGGACGCAACAAGATTACACCGACCCGCGAAGCGGCCGAAGAACGGATCCGCACCATCGCGGCCCCGCAGAACATAGCCCGGCATCCGGGATTCCGCACGCCCTGCGCCGTAACGGGTGTCTGCGCCGACTGCTACTCGGAAGACCGTATCTGCAACACGCACCTGCGGATGGAGCGCTGTTTTCCCCGCAAGCGGATTACCGTGGTGTTGATCGACGAAGACCTCGGCTTGTAAAGGCCCCTGAAGAGAACGAAACCGAAGATTACGATTTTCTACTGACGATATGAACGAAACATTCGAACAGTGCCGCAAGAACCTCCTCCGCAGAGGATTCGAAGTCCGGATCGCCGCAACGACCGAAGAGGCCCGGCAGATCCTGCGGGAAGAGATCCGGGCCACCGCCCCGGAAACGATCTCTTTCGGAGGCTCCATGACGATGGAGGCGACGGGCATCGTCGATGAGCTTCGCCGGGAGGGGCGTTACCGCCTGTTCGACGGAGTGGATTACACCTTACCGCCCGAAGAACGGATCGAGATCCGGCGACAGGGTTTGCTGGCCGATCTGTACATTTCGGGAATCAATGCCATCACGGAAGAGGGGGCGCTCTATTGGCTCGACGGGATCGGCAACCGGGTAGCGGCGATCGCCTTCGGCCCCCGCAAGGTGCTGCTGGTCGCAGGGCGTAACAAGATCGTGGCGACACGCGCTGCGGCCGAAGCACGCATCCGCGACATCGCGGCACCCCGGAACGTCGCCCGGCTGGGACAGAAAACCCCTTGTGCAGTGACGGGTGTTTGCGCCGACTGCGACTCGGAAGGGCGCATCTGCAACACGCATCTGCGGATGGAGCGCTGCTTTCCCCGCAAGCGGATTACCGTGATTCTGATAGACGAGGAAATGGGATTATAACAAGGAATGCGGATGCCCGTCGCGGCAGCATCGGCACTCCCTGGAAAAAACGATACGATATGGCAAAGGTCAAGAAAGCATTCTTCTGCCGCAACTGCGGCTTCGAAGCCCCCAAATGGTTGGGACGCTGCCCCTCCTGCGGGGAATGGAACACTTTCACCGAGGAGGTGATCGCCCGTGAAAGCGGCGGCGGACCTGCGACTGTCGCCAACCTGCCCAAAGCCCGTCCGCAGCGAATCGCCGACATCCACGAAAGCGAACACCGCCGCATCGACCTGGGAAACCGGGAGGTGAACCGCGTGTTGGGCGGAGGGCTTGTGCCCGGCTCCCTCGTGCTGCTCGGCGGCGAGCCGGGTATCGGCAAATCGACCCTCAGCCTGCAAATCGCCCTGGCGGACAACGGCCTGAAAACCCTCTATGTTTCGGGCGAAGAGTCGGCCGAGCAGATCAAGATGCGGGCCCTGCGTCTGGGCATCGGCAACGAAGGGTGTCTGATCTATGCCGAAACTCTGTTGGAAAATATTCTGGCCCAGATCGAAGAGCAACGGCCCGACCTGGTGGTCATAGACTCTATCCAAACCATCTATACCGACATCATCGAATCGTCGGCCGGGAGCGTTTCGCAGATCCGCGAATGTGCGGCATCGCTGCTCAAATACGCCAAAGCGACCGGAACATCGATCTTCATCATCGGTCACATCACCAAGGACGGCACGATCGCCGGCCCGAAAATCCTGGAGCACATCGTCGATGTTGTACTTCAGTTCGAAGGGGACAACAACCTGATATACCGTATTCTGCGAGGAATCAAGAACCGTTTCGGAGCTACGTTCGAAATCGGCGTTTTCGAGATGCTCGACGCAGGGTTGCGCGAGGTGGACAATCCGTCGGAAATCCTGCTTTCGCACTACGAAACCCCGCTCAGCGGCATCGCCGTAGGAGCTTCGGTGGACGGCATCCGCCCCTACCTGATCGAAGTGCAGGCACTGGTAAGCAACGCGGCCTACGGTACTCCGCAGCGCACGGCGACCGGTTACGACAACAAACGTATGAACATGCTGCTCGCCGTGCTCGAAAAACGCGTGGGAATGAAGATGTTCTCGAAGGACGTATTCCTCAACTTCGCCGGCGGATTCAAGGTCGCCGATCCGGGACTGGACCTCGCGGTCACGGCAGCGGTGATCTCCTCCTACTACGATCGTCCGATCGGCGAAGGGATCTGCCTGGCGGGAGAAATCGGCTTGTCGGGCGAAGTGCGCCCCGCCCCCCGTACGGAACAGCGTATCAGCGAAGCTGCCCGGCTCGGGTTCAGACGGATCGTCGTGTCGGGCTACCTGGGCCGTTCGATCAAAAAACCCAAAGGTATCGAAATCGTCACGATCAACAGCATCGACCAACTGCCGCGTGCCCTGTTCGCGGAAGGATAGGCAGAATTCCCGGTATCTTTTGAAAACTTGCACGAGAAGCCCCGATGATAACTCATCGGGGCACTATTTTTGGTACTTCCCTCAAAAAGGAAGAGTTCTTCGAGAAACAGATACGGCACCTGTCATTCAGAAAAGGATTCGAAAATCGGCAAAAACAAAAAATACCGCTTAAATATGAAAGATTTCGATAAGATAATAGGTCGCAACGCGATCACGATGATCTATTTTTTCACCAGTCAATGCGTTCCGTGCGAAGCCATGGAGCCTGTGCTCGACCAATTCGAACGCCGCATGGCCGGACGCGTGGACATCTACCGGATCAACACCGACGCGGACGAGAATGCCTACCTGCTCTACCGTTATATGATCCGCACGACGCCGACACTGATCTACTTCCGCAAAGGGGATGAGATCCGACGCTGCGAAGGCCCGCTGACCTATCAGGAATTGCTGGCGCTCCAGGAACAGGTCGAAACAGTCGAACACGTCTGCCTGAATTAGTACTCCAGCCGCCAGGTCATCTCCTCCTCGATGTAACGGGCCGTTTTTCCCGGCCCGAGCGAAGAGAGGAATATTTCGATGTCCTGCCGTTGTACGGCGGGATTCGTCATGATCGCCGCCAGCAGCGCCACGACACCCTGCGCGACCAAATTCGATTCGGGATACGTCACGACCAGCCGCCGGAGCACCGGGACCAAGGAACTGAAATCGGGATGCGGAATACGGGAAAGAGCCAACAAGCCGGCATACCCGAGCAATTCGTTCCCCGTATCGCACCAGGCTCTGCCCCACTCGTCGCCGCGCGGCGACCGGGACATCAGCGCGAAGGCGCACTCTTCGGCCATCTCCGAATTGGCAATACCTTCGCCCCAGTCGGAAAATTCGACGGAAGTCACCTGCACGGGATCGGCGATCCAGAAAGCGGCCAATTTCAGCTCCCGCACATCCTGCCGGTAGAGGAAACGGGCAAAGTCGGAATCGGGGCGCTCGGCTCGCGCGACAGCACGGATCGTCGGCAGGCTCACACCGTAATTTAGTCCATACGCTTTCCCCCGATACTGCATCGTATCGGCCACCACGCCGTTCCGCTCCCGGCGAAAACGCCCCAGCAGGGCAGCCATCCGCGACGTATAGTCCATAGTTTAGCGGTTTCTGGGAACTTGAAGGGCGATCGTACGGCCGAACTGGAAAACGGGCAGCACCTGCGCGGCCTGCTCCTGCCCGGCAGCGATGAGCGAACAGCGCGTGAGAGCGGCAATACGGTACGGAATCGTAGAGGAAGTGGGACGCACGCCGGCTTCATCGACAGCCATACCCTGCGGCTCGTACTGCAACAGCACGATATCTCCCGTCAGGTCGTTGGCCGGCAACAACCCCGCATCGGGGCTGAAACGGCAGACGATCTGCTGCAATTTGCCCTCGGCGGGCGTCACGCGGAAACGGCGGGTTTCGGTCGTCACCACACGCCGGCCGAGGAAAAGTTCCAGATACTCCTGCTCCAGCCGGTCGAGACGCTCCAACGCCACAGGAAGTCCCGCGCCGAAGACATTCTCTCCAGCCTCGCCGCTAATCAGGTCGAGACGGTGTTTACGCAACGAAAAAATCGCGGCGGCGGCATTCCGGGCTGCGGTTTGCAGATCGGTTTCGGTCATGTCGAGACGATCGGTCTGCAACCGGGCGAAATCGGCTCCCTGAGCCTCGTAACTCTCCACCCGACAGGTCGAAGCGGGCAATTCCCCGGCGGTCACGTATCGCTCGCCCGGCATCAACGCAATGGCGGCATCGGCGACCGTATAGACGGTCTTATCGGTAAGCGGCGCACGCAGACCGAGGAACTTCTGGGCATAGCGGGCATAGGGACCGCAGACGATCTTCTCACAACGCACCGTAATATCGGCCGCAAGAACGGTTTCGGCCGTGCCGACCACGAACTCGCCGTTGTCCATATAGGTTCCCAATCGGGCCATATCCTGATTCTGGGCCGCAGCCGTCATCCCGGCGAAAAGCAGCGGAAGCATCCATAACATTCTCTTCATATTCACGGAAAATTTTAATTTATGCAAATTTATACGAATTGCCCGTATAATCAAAATTTAAGGTAGAAATCCCCCGTCAGACGGCGGTAATCCTCCGTATAGGAGTCCGAGCCGCCGAGTTCGATCACGAGCCGCGAAGGTTCCGGCGGCGGTACGGGCGTCGTGCAGAACTCCGCAAGGATACGCCGCACCCCGCGCCGGGGCGTAGAATAAACCTCCGTCCAGCGAACGGGATAGAGCCGCCCGAGAGCCGCCGAACGGAATCGCTGCATCTCGACGGGCGGCAACACCAATGCAAAGCGTCCGCCGGGCGCAAGCAGACGAACGACAGCCGCCGCAAGCTCCCCGAACGGCAATCCCGCCGCATGGCGGGCGGTGTTGCGCCCTTCATCGGGCGAAAGCAGCGAATCGACGTAATAAGGCGGATTTGACACGATCAGATCGAATCTTTCAACCGGATCGTATCGCTGCACCGCGACGGCTACTGCATCCAAACGGTCCGCCCAGGGCGACGCGGCAAAATTTTCAGCCGCCTGCGTCGCGCACTCCGCATCGATATCCACCGCCGTAATCCGGGCTGCACTCCGCTGGGCCAGCATCAGGGCGATCAGGCCCGTGCCCGTACCTACGTCGAGCATCCGCCGGTCCCCGGGACGTACTTCGGCCCAGGCACCGAGCAGCACCCCGTCGGTTCCGACCTTCATCGGGCAGCGATCCTGCCGCACGGCAAACTGTTTGAACCGGAACATGGCTATCCTTTTAGAAAACCGTCCATACCGGCGCCGAACAGCGCGAAATCATAACGCACGGGATCCTCCGGGTCGAACGTGCGAAGCACGGCGGTAATCTCCTCGACGGCCCGCCAGTCGTTCTGCCGCCGGGCAAGCAATCCCAAAGCCCGTGCCACGTCGCCCGAATGAAGGTCGAGCGGCAGATAGAGCGCCGACATGGGGATCGAGCGCCAGAGCCCGAAATCCACGCCCCGATCATCGCGGCGCACCATCCAGCGCAGAAACATATTCAGCCGCTTGCAAGCCGAGCCTTTGTCGATCGACGAAAGGTGCTTCTCCGAACGGGGCGGGTGCGGCTCGGCGAAAAACTCGCGGCGAAAATCGGAGAGAACGGACGGGATCGAACCCGTGGCCGCATAACGCCCCTCGAAGAACTCGCCCAGACTGCCGTAACGACGGAAAAGCGAACGCAGCGCCCGTACATAAGCGATCAGATCCTCGCCGTTGAAGGTCCGATGCACGCAGACTGTCAGCTTGCGAAGCTCCTCCTCCGAAGCATTTTTCACGAAATCCGCAGGGGCGTTGTCCATATACGACATCATCCGGCAGGCATTGCCGACGATCGCACGACGGTTGCCCCAGGCGATAGTCGCCGAGAGAAAGCCCGCGATTTCACGGTCTTCACGCCCCTCGAAACGATGCGGCACGCTGATCGGATCGGGAGCGATGAACTCCGTCCGGTTGTAGCGGTCGTACAGGGTTTCGAGCAACTCGCGCAGCGGTTCGAACTCCATAAGAATCGTGTAAATGGGATCAATTAAACGGCGTATCAGGATTCGGATTCCCGACATCCACCGGAATTTTCAAGAAAACTGCACCCGTCATTCGGGAAGGATCAGACCATCGCTCATTACGATCCGACGGTCGGCCCGGAGAGCCAGCGACTCGTCGTGAGTCACCAGCACGATCGTCTGCCCCAAGCGTTCGCGCAGGTCGAAGAACAGGCGGTGCACCTCCTCCTTGTTGCGGGTATCGAGGTTGCCCGAAGGTTCGTCGGCCAACAGCACGGCGGGAGAATTCACCAGCGCCCGGGCAATGGCGACCCGCTGCTGCTCGCCGCCCGACAGCTCGCCGGGCTTATGATCGCGGCGTTCGGTCAGCCCCACGAGCGCCAGCAGCTCTCCGGCACGCCGCTCCACTTCGGCTTTCGGACGCCGTCCGATCAGGCCGGGGATACAGACATTCTCGAAAGCCGTAAATTCAGGCAGCAGGTGGTGGAACTGGAAAACGAATCCGATCTTCTCGTTACGGAACCGCGACAAAGCCCGATCACCGAGCGATGAAACATCCTGTCCGTCGATCTCGACGCTGCCGCGATCCGCTTTGGAAAGCGTACCCAGTATCTGAAGCAAGGTCGTCTTGCCGGCGCCGCTGGCACCGACGATCGAAACCACCTCGCCGCGCGACACCTCGAGCGATACTCCCCGGAGCACCTCCAGCGCACCGTAACTCTTATGGATATCCGTAGCTTTTATCATGGGCGGAATGCTTTGAAAATACGTACCATATCGACCGCTTCCCGCACGTCGTGCACGCGCAGAATCGCAGCCCCCTGCCGCAGGCACTCCCAGCCCAGAGCGATCGTCCCGGCGAGCGCCCGGTCGGGCGTTGTATCGAGCACTTTATAGATCATGGACTTGCGCGACACTCCGGCCAGTACGGGATAGCCCAGCGAGCAAAGGTTGTGCAGCCCCCGAAGCAGATCGTAGTTCTGTTCGAGAGTTTTGGCGAACCCGAAGCCCGGATCGAGAATCAACCGACGCACGCCGCAGCGACGCAACTGCTCGGCACGGAGCCGGAAATAGGAAACGACCTCCTCCACCACATCGCGGTAAGAGGTCATCCCCTGCATCGTCGCAGGAGTACCCCGCATGTGCATAGCGATATAGGGAACGTCGTACTCGGCGACCACATCGACGATGGCCGGATCCATCTCTCCGGCCGAGATGTCATTGACGATCACCGGGCCGAATGTTTCGAGCACCCGCCGGGCCACCTCGGCACGGAACGTATCGACCGAAACGGGCAGTGTGGGAGCGATCCGCCGCACGGCGGCCACCCCCGCTTCCACACGACGCCACTCCTCCTCGGGCGTCACCTCGGCGGCTCCGGGCCGGGAGGAGTAGCCTCCGACGTCGAACAGATCGCAACCGGCACCGGCCGCTTCGCGGACACGCCGTTCGATAGCCTCGGCATCCGGTGTGCGGCTGCCGGCGAAAAAGGAGTCGGGCGTGACATTGACGATCGCCATAACGCGCGGCGTGGTCAAATCAGGCAGAATGTTTTCGGTTTTCATCGCGTAACAATTTATCCAGGCGGGCAACCTCGTATTCGAGCTCCCCGAGATTTATATTGACAAGGGTATAGTCGGCCCGCCGGCGCAACTCCTCTTCGTCGAGCTGGACCGCGATACGGCGTCGTACCTCCTCGGCCGAAGCCCTGTCACGCAGGCAGGTGCGTGCAATACGCACGTCGATAGGAGCCGTGACCGCGATCGTACGGTCCACATACCCCTCCAATCCGGCCTCGAAAAGGATGGCGCTCTCCAAAACCACATAGTCGGCACCGGACTGCCGCCCGCACCACCGTTCGAAATCCTCCATCACGGCGGGGTGCACCAGCGCGTTGAGCGCCGAAAGCTCCGCAGGATCGGAAAAGACACGGCCGGCCAGCAACTTGCGATTCAAACGTCCGCCCGCATAGACCTCCTCCCCGAAGCGTGCGGCGAGCCGCCTCCGTAACGGCCCATCCTCCTCCATAAGGCGTTTGGCCTGCGTATCGGAATCATAGACAGGGGCGCCGCAAGCGGCAAAAAGCCGGCAGACGGTCGATTTACCGCTGCCGATACCTCCTGTTATACCTACCTTAATCATTTTTCTTGCTGACGGGGATCCGGAATTTCGGGAACCGATCCGACGGAGATGACCTTGATATCGCTCAACCGGACGGAAATGGCGTTGTGCAGAGAGAGAGAATCTATCTTCAGGAATTTCTCTCCGTCTTCGGCCTTCACGGAACGGAATTTCAACTCCGACAGGGGAATCCGGAGCCGCTTACTCATATAGACTCGATAGCCGAACAAGTTGGTACCGACTCCTTCCACCACACAGGAAACTTTGAAACGCTCGCCGTCCACATTCACGGTGAAGGGCTGCTCGGTCGTATAAGTATAGTTCAACTTGGCGATATACCACAGGATGAACGACGCGACGAGCAAAGCCAGAAAGACCGGAGATACATAACGACGCAGCCAACCGAAACGCTCCATGACAGACAATTTTTAAGTCAGGCAAAGTTAAAAATAAAATAGGCCGCAACAATACGTTGCGGCCTATTTTATTCAAAAAGCGGACCTTTATTTCTTGCCGAGGCCCTCGCGCTTCATCAGACCGTAAGCGATCGGAGTCGCCACGAACAGGGTCGAAAGCGTACCGACAACCACACCCAAAGCCAATGCGAAGATAAACCCGCGAATCGTCTCGCCGCCGAAGAAGAGGATGGCGAGCAGAGTAACCAATGTCGTACCCGACGTATTGATCGTACGCGACAGGGTCGCATTGAGCGCATTGTTCACGTTCTCGCGCAGATCGCGCTTGGGATAGAGCACCAGATATTCACGGATACGGTCGAAAACCACCACCGTATCGTTGATCGTATAACCGATGATCGTCAGGATCGCCGCGATGAAAGCCTGGTTCACCTCCAGGTTGAAGGGCAGCCAGCCGTAGCAGAGCGAGAAGACGCCGATCACCACCAGGGCATTGAATGCCAGCGCGGTCGTAGCGCCGGTCGCATACTGCCATTTCTTGAAGCGGAGCGAAATGTAGAGGCCGATGGCGATCAGCGAGAAGAGCACCGACCAAATAGCGCCCCAAGTCATATCCTTGGCGATCGAAGGACCGATCTTGTCTGCCGTAAGAATACCGTTGATATCGTTTTGCGTATTGCGGAAATTCTCGAAGGTGATGGGATAACCGTACAGACCGTGCAGCGCGTCGTACAGAATCCGATCCACTTCCGAAGTAGCCTCGTCCGAAGTGTCGTCGTACTTGTACTGCGTCACGATACGCATCTGGTTCTCATTGCCGTACTGCTTCACCTCGAAGCTGACATTAGCGGCATCCTCGTAACCGGAGAAGACATCCTGCAACTTCATACGTACCTCCTCTGCCTGTACCGGGCGGTCGAAACGAATCACGTATGCACGGCCGCCGGTGAACTCAGCACCCATGTTCAGACCGCGTACCGCGAACGAAACGCACGAAACGGCCAAAACGACGATCATAACGATGTAGGAGATCTTACTCTTGCCCAAGAAGTCGAAATGAGCGTTGCCCATAAGATTCTCCGACCACTTGCGCGAGAAGGAGATCTTTCCCCATTTATTGACTACGCCCTCGATCAGCAGGCGGGTAATGAAGATCGAACAGAAGAGCGAGGTCAGAATACCGATAATCAACGTAGTGGCGAAACCCTGCACCGGACCGTTTCCGAAAATGAACAGAACGATACCGGTGATGATCGTGGTAAGGTTACCGTCGATGATCGCGGAGTATGCTTTCGAGAAACCGTCCTTGATAGCCAGGCTCAAACCCTTACCGCCGCGAAGCTCCTCCTTGATGCGTTCGTAAATAATCACGTTGGCATCCACGGCCATACCCATCGTCAGCACGATACCCGCGATACCGGGCAGCGTCAGCACGGCACCGAACGAAACCAGAACGCCGAGCAGCAGGAATACGTTGCACAACAAGGCGATATCGGACAACCAGCCGGCTGTCTTATAGTAGAGGCCCATATAGAGAAGCACCAGCACGAACGCGAGTACAAACGAAAGAATACCCGCATTGATCGACTCCTGACCCAGCGACGGACCTACGACGGTATCCTGAATAATACGTGCCGGAGCGGGCACCTTACCCGACTTGAGCACGTTGGCGAGGTCTTTCGCCTCCTGAATGGTGAAGTTACCCGAGATTTCCGAACTTCCGCCTTCGATCTTCTGGCGAACGACCGGAGCGGAATAGACATAACCGTCGAGCACGATGGCGATGCAGCGGCCGATATTGTCGCCCGTCAGACGCGCCCAGTCCTGAATACCTTCCGAGTTCATCGACATCGAAACCTTGGCTTCGGCACCGCGCTCGGCATAGGTTTCACGCGCATCCACGATCACGCTGCCGTCCAGCGGAGCCTTGCCGTCGGGCGTGCTGACCTTGAGCGCATAAAGAGAGAAACGCCCGTTGTTCTGCGGTTCGCCCTTGATACCCCACTCGAAACGAACGTCCGAAGGCAGCAACTCGCGCACGGCATCCATACGCAGGTAGCCGGCAACGGTCGCCGTATCGGCAACGGCTACGGAACCCACGACAGCGCCTCCGCCATCATAGGGATTGAGCAGCGAGAAGAGCGGATTTTCCTCGCGGGTATAGCGGGATGCCCCCGAAGCCGAGGCAGCCTCCTCTGCAGCCGGAGCATTGTTCTGCACCTCTGCGATCAGGCTTTCGGTCGTATCTTCGGTACCGGCAGCAGTCGGCTGCTCCTCAGTAAGCGTTTCCTCCACGGCCGCATCGGTCGCCCCGGCAGCCAATTCGTCGCGCAAAAGTTGATCGGCCTGCTCCAGGGCACGCACCAACTCGGTGTTATTATAAGTCGTCCAGAACTCGAGCGAAGCGGTACCCTGCAACAGCTTGCGTACGCGCTCCGGCTCCTTCACGCCCGGCAGCTCGACCAGAATACGGTGCGAATTGGGCAGGCGCTGGATGTTGGGCTGCGTAACACCGAAATGGTCGATACGACTGCGCAGGATGTTGAACGAAGCGTCGATCGCAGCGTCGGTTTCCTCCTGCAAGATCTTCTCGACCTCGCTGTCCGAGCTGTTCGGCGTGATATCCTTACGATCCGGACTTACGAAAAGCGCAGCCAGCGGAGCACCGCCGGAAACCTCACGATAAGCCTTGGCGAACTCGCCGATGTAGTTGTTGGTACCCTCTTTAAGCGCCTTGTTGGCACGGGCGATGGCCTCCTCGAACATCGGATCGTGTGCGCTGTCACCTGCCAGGGCTTTCAGCACGTCCTCCACCTGCACCTCGAGCATGACATTCATACCGCCCTTCAGGTCGAGACCCAAGTTGATCTCCTTCTCCTTGACCTCCTTGTAGGTGAATGAAATGAATCCGAGATCATAAACGGGCCTGTTCTGCACGGAGTCCAGGTAATAGATCTCCGCCGCCTGACGGAGCGAATCCGACTCCGAAACTTTCGCGGCATACTCGGCCGCCTTTTTCTCCACGCTTCTCGCTTTCAGTGAGAAGGAGAGCTGGTAGATACAAGCAATCGCCAGCAGGATTGCAAGTAACTTGATTACGCCTTTACTTTGCATTGGGTATAAATTAGTTTGTTATAATTTGTTTGTTTCTTTTCCGTTACCCGAAACGGGATTTCAGAAATCCCAATAAACGCACAAAAATAGAAAAAATTGCGGGAAACAAAAAAGGAATAGACAAAAAAACGCTGGAAACCATCCGATTTCACCGTTGAAACCGAAAATCGAAGCGGTGCGATTTCATTTCCGGGCGGCACCCCGACAGCAAAGACCACACACCGGACGCGCGGGAAAACACCGAAGGAGTCCGACCGTCCCGACCGGCAACAGGGGCGCTGAAAAGCGGTATCGAAGCACCTGTTCCCCGAAACCGCAGCCCGCAATCCGCCCTACAGACAAAAGAGCCAGGGCCGACATACTGCCGACCCTGGCTCTTCTACCGGAAAGTCCGCAAACCGAACCTTCCCTCCAACTTTTTATTTAACCTCTTCGAACTCTACATCTTCAGGCTGATTGGATCCACCCTGCTGCTGACCGTTCGTACCGGCTCCTGCATCGGCATGGGGAGCACCCTGCTGGGCACCGCCCTGCTGCTGTTGCGCGGCATAGATATCCTGCGAAGCAGCCTGCCATGCTGCATTGAGCTCGGCCAAAGCCGTATCGATAGCGGCTACGTCAGCGTTCTTATGCGCTTCCTTCAACTTGCCCAATGCCGTTTCGATGGCAGCCTTCTTGTCGGCCGGCAACTTGTCGCCGTACTCCTTGAGCTGTTTCTCGGTAGCGAAGATGTTCGAATCGGCGGCGTTGATCTTGTCGATACGCTCCTTCTCCTCTTTGTCCTTCGCCTCGTTAGCTTTGGCTTCGTCGCGCATACGCTGGATCTCCTGCTCGGTAAGACCCGACGAAGCCTCGATGCGGATCTTCTGCTCCTTGCCCGTACCCTTATCTTTAGCCGATACGTTCAGGATGCCGTTCGCGTCGATATCGAAGGTCACCTCGATCTGCGGCACACCACGCGGAGCGGCCGGAATACCGTCCAGATGGAAGCGGCCGATCGACTTGTTGTCGCGGGCCAGCGGACGCTCGCCCTGGCAGACGTTGATCTCCACCGAAGGCTGGTTGTCGGCCGCCGTCGAGAAGACCTCGCTCTTACGGGTCGGGATCGTCGTATTGGCCTCGATCAGCTTGGTCATCACACCGCCCAGGGTTTCGATACCCAGCGACAGCGGAGTGACATCCAGCAGCAGCACGTCCTTCACCTCACCGGTCAGGACACCGCCCTGGATCGCAGCGCCGATGGCAACGACTTCGTCGGGGTTCACACCCTTGCTGGGCACCTTGCCGAAGAAATCCTCGACGACCTTCTGGATCGCGGGAATACGGGTCGAACCGCCCACGAGGATCACCTCGTCGATCTGCTTGGCATCGAGCCCGGCATCACGCAGAGCTACCTTGCAAGGCTCGATGGTCTTGTGGATCAGGTGATCGCACAACTGCTCGAATTTGGCACGCGTAAGCGTCATAACCAGGTGCTGCGGGATACCGTCGATCGGCATGATGTACGGAAGGTTGATCTCTGTCGTAGTCGAAGACGACAATTCGATCTTCGCCTTCTCGGCAGCCTCCTTCAGACGCTGCAATGCCATCGGATCCTTGCGCAGATCCACGTTGTGTTCGGCTTTGAATGCCTCGGCCATATAGTCGATCAACACGTGGTCAAAATCGTCACCGCCCAGGTGCGTATCGCCGTTGGTCGATTTCACTTCGAACACGCCGTCGCCCAGCTCCAGAATCGAAATATCGAACGTACCGCCGCCCAGGTCGAAGACGGCGACCTTCATATCCTTGCCTTTCTTATCCAGACCGTAAGCCAGCGCAGCGGCCGTCGGCTCGTTGATGATACGCCGCACCTTCAGGCCCGCGATCTCACCAGCCTCCTTCGTAGCCTGACGCTGCGAGTCGGAGAAATAGGCCGGAACGGTGATTACCGCTTCCGAAACCTCCTGCCCCAGGTAATCCTCGGCCGTCTTCTTCATTTTCTGCAAAATGATCGCCGAAATCTCCTGCGGCGAATACTGGCGGCCGTCGATGTCCACACGCGGTGTATTGTTATCGCCGCGAACCACCTTATAAGGCGCACGCTCGACCTCCTGTGCCACCTGATCGTAAGTTTCGCCCATAAAACGTTTGATCGAGAAGATCGTACGCTTGGGGTTCGTAATCGCCTGACGTTTGGCCGGATCGCCGACCTTACGCTCGCCGTTGTCGGTGAACGCGACGATCGAAGGAGTAGTCCGGTGTCCTTCGGAATTGGGGATTACGATAGGTTCGTTACCCTCCATTACTGCGACGCAAGAGTTCGTCGTACCTAAATCAATACCAATAATCTTTGCCATAATATCGTTGCTTTATAGTTTAATAATTTCTTTTTCAACTCCGCTTCCACAGCCCTGCCGCTGCCGTGCGGACGATCGTTTAGTGAACAAAGGTTGTACCAAATGTTCTTTTCGCACCATCCTGCTTTTCCGGAGCGTAAAATCTGACAAACCGCCGGAAGGACTGACATTCCGACTGTCACAATGTCAGCCCGAAACTCCCTTTCGGACATCGCTGTCATTCCGCAGCTTGCCTGCCCCCGATCCGCACGACGATACGGAATGCAACAGAAAACCCCGGCCTTTGGAGCCGGGGTGCCATAATCGGGGATTCCGATCCTATTTTTCGTTCAGAATACGCATCGCCGCATCCAGGATCGTCGTATCGTCCAACGTCACAACGCCGCCGTCGGGCCCCTGTTCGATATGAATGCCTACGCCTTCCTTCGCCTCGGGGTGCCGTCCGCCGAAATAATTACGAACCGACTCGACCGAGATTCCCAATTCGTCTGCAATCCGTTGCGAGCTGCCGCTGGGCAGTCTGTCCTTGATACGACGCAACTCATTAAATGTGATAATCATACTGCTAATTATTTAGGTTGAATTTATTTTTCGTCTTCTCCGCTTCCGACAAAGTCCTACCCTGTTCGGCATCCATTTGTCGGCAAAGCGGAGATGGCCTCTTTTTCTTTCCTCTAAATTAAATCCTTTTCCGATAATTTCAAAATTTTCCGGAACAAAAAGTTGAAAAAATCGTCAATTACCCCCAATTTACCGACAGAATACGTCTTACAATCGAAATGTTCCAAATCCAATGCCGGGAATGAAAAGCCCCGCAGCCGAAGGAATAAAAAACCGAAGCCGCCCGCAGGAATCCTGCAGACGGCCAGAAAACAAAACCGACAACGGACTATTGAGCCGGCTCGATATAAAATTCGATCAACAGCGGCGTATAGGGCAAAACCTCGGTGATCGTCGTACTGGTCGATGTGGAGTTGTCCACGTAGTAAGGATTATAGACCGAACCGCCGTAAAGACCGTTCATATAGGCTCCGTAATAATCGTCGTAATAGTTGCCCATGTAATTATTACCGTAGTAATTGTTCATCATGCCGTAATAATTCATCATAGCGTACGTAGCGGCATAATTCGTAGAAGAACTGGTCTGGGTGACTCCGGCAATGCCGACCATACCGTACGCATTGCTCGAAACGGTCAGCAAAGCGCCCCAACTTCCGTAGCGGAAGTGCGGCAAGGCGTAATACCAGGCCAGAATCTGTTTGTCCTTATTCAGCGAAGGGGTGTAGCTCATGTACGTACCGGTGGATTCCACCTCGCCGTAAACGATTCGTTTCACCTCGTCGATATTGGTACTCTGTACGAATCCGTCCAAGAATCGGGCGATGTACCAGACCCGGACATTCTTCTCGGGATCGATCAGTTCGCCCGGTTCGTCCGTGCCGAAGCGCTCGACCAAAGCCTTGTTGATCTTACGATCGATCTCGTCCGCCTTCTGCTGCGATCCCACATAAACATTCGAATAGGTGAAAAGGCCGGTCGCATCGTCGGCAGGATTGAAACTCTCGTTCACATAGATTTGAGGCGCCTCCGACGTGGCGATTTTCCAACGATACGACGAGGCCGGCTCTCCGGCTTTGACCGAAGCCGTTTCTGAATCGTCGTCCTGCGGAGGAACCGTCGGATCCAGTCCGCCGTTCGCCGCCGCAAAATCATCGACCGCGACACTCTCCGTTTCAATCGGCTGACTCGATCTTCCGACCAGCTTGATTCGGGCGATCATCGGGTGGTTGGCGCTCAATGCATACTGCCCCTCGTAACCTCCGTCGCCATTGGCTTCGGTAGATATAATCGTCGCAGGCATATACAGCACGACCTCGGCCCCCACGCGCAATTCGACCTCGCGGGGAAATCCCTTCTGCGCGGCATACGTTTCACCCAGCTTCAACGGGTTCCGCATAGCCAGATAAGTCCCCTCCTTGAAAGTTCCGCTCGCCATCTCGCCGTAGAACTGATAGTAAGGAACGTAATGTGTATAAGGAGTAAAAGTTCCCTGCTGAAGCGCATAAACGGAATCCCGGGCCACACTGATATTCCCCTGCAAATCCCGCCCCGTGATATCGTACCACACCCAGCTCTCCGTTTCCAGAATCGCACTGTCCGCCAGATCGCCCAGCGAAATGACATCCACGTAATACTCCCCTTCCTCCTGATAATTCTCCAGCAGATCGGGACGATTCTGCGTCATCCAGGCTTTCAGAGCTTTGTTCTGGGTATTTCCCGGATAAGCATTGTCAGGCTCCTCAGCGCAGGAGCAGAGCGTCGTCAGACCGAAAAGGAGTATCGCAGGCAACCAACGTCCCATACTATTCATTATTTTCTTATTTACGAACCGAATCAATCGTATAAAAAACGGCGATCGGACTCTGCTCCGGAATGAAATTGATCAGCGCATCGCCGTAAGCCATATTGTATGTCATATATACTTCGACCGTATCTTTCTCGCGGCAGCCCGGCAGCGACAATTCGACCCCTTCGACGAAAGAGCCGCCGCCGACACGGACGGAACGGGGTTCGAAACTCCAGTATTTCGTATCGAGTCCCTGCTCCTGAAGTTTTTCGGCCCACTTTCTGTCGTTGGTGTAGATCGGCATCGTACTCGCAGTGATTGCCCGATTCTCGAACAGATAGACCCAGAAAACAAGATCCACCTCATCGCCGATCTCCGCTTCGGGACGCGTCTGACGTTCCGAATCGTAATAATGGTAAATATATCGATAGGACCAGCGCCCGAACGTGGAGTAAAAATCGAGGTCTTCATCCGAACTCATAGCCTCCTGCTCGGTCACCAGACGGGGCTGGTGGCTGCCGGAAAGGAAACTCTCGAACTGCTGCTGCTGTTCGGGAAGAACCTTGTCATCGTCGCCGCAGCCGGTGACAACCAACAGCGCAGCAAGCAAAATATGGAAACGGATTTTCGACATACAATCGCGCAAATTTAACAAATCCTGCGGGACTTGCAAAATTTACCGGGCTTCATTCTTCGTTTTCCCGACCGACATCGCCCGGACAGTCCCGAAGTCCGGAAACCCGGAATCATTCGCATCGCATCCCCGGCCCGGCAACTCCACACACCGAAGCCCGCCTCGCCCGCCGGTGTTCTTCTTAACAATACGGCAGACCGGACGATTTTAGTATTCGTACAGGGATAAAAAACGACGATTACACCCCGAACGTATCGCGGCTCGGCTATGCACTGCATCGCTTCCGGCGGCGATACCACACCCCGCGAACCGCGATTGCAAACCC
>ENA-UAOT01000084-UAOT01000084.1-human-gut-metagenome-genome-assembly--contig:-NODE-84-length-45039-cov-7.388249_pt1 | contig 45039 bp, 31 predicted proteins | sample MGYA00243475_ERZ654567 | MGnify/ENA primary metagenome ERZ654567 (study PRJEB26926, sample SAMN06164482) | human gut metagenome | biome: ENVO:00009003; feature: ENVO:2100002; material: ENVO:00002003... | reverse complement strand
ATGCAGCGTAGTCTCGTGGGCTCGGAGATGTGTATAAGAGACAGATTATATATATTGCCCTCCTTTCTCTTTTTCGAAAATGTTTTGATTCACATTCTATCTTCAATTAACTGTTGCAAATATAGCGTGGACGTCTTTCTTTAGCACTGTCTCAATTAATGAGTTTTGGTATTATTTTAACCACAATGTGTCAGTTCTAAATTACTATCAGACCAAAAAACCGTGAATTAACCAATATCGGTACTATTTTAATCGTAAGCATATTTTTAGTAGTTATTATGGTAACAAGCTTCACTTTTTAGTTACTTTTGCAAACAACGATCTAAAGTTTAAACCATCAAAACACCTAAAACAATGAAAAAGAAATGGTATCACTTCTTTACGCTTTCTCTAAGCATTCTATTGGGGATGTCCTGCACCCAAGTCACCCACCCTAAATTAACAGATTTTGTTGACCCTTATATCGGCTCCGGTGGACACGGACATGTCTTCGTGGGAGCCAACGTACCCTTCGGTGCTATTCAAGCCGGTCCGCAGAACATACATAAAGGCTGGGATTGGTGTTCGGGCTATCATTACTCAGACAGTATTATTATTGGTTTTTCCCACACGCACCTCAGCGGAACAGGATGCACCGATTTAGGCGATGTGCTTATCATGCCTTTCACCGGTGACGTACGCACTCGCCGGGGAGAACAGAACAACATAGAAAACTCTTGTTCTTCTTATTATAGCCATAAAAACGAAACAGTATCTCCCAGCTACTATTCACTGCTGATGGATAACGGCATCAAAGAGGAAATGACCACTACTACTCGCACAGCTATTCACCGCATTACTTATCCACAAGGTGCCAATCACAGATTACTTGTCAACCTCCAGGAAGGCAACGGAGACAGGGCCGTGAATACTTACCTGAAACAGATAGATGAATATACCTTAGAAGGATACCGTATCTCAGAAGGATGGACCCGACATCATATTTATTTCACTCTGAAATCAAACCAACCTATGCTATCTGTAGCGCTTTTCGATGGAGACAGCCCCCAAGAGGGCAAATCTATTCAGTGCGTAGGAGCAAAAGGAGTTATCACTTTCGGAGAAGTAGAGCAGGTAATGATCAAAGTGGCTATCTCCTCCGTGAGTTGCGCCAATGCGGCGGCCAACATGACTGCGGAACTCCCTGAATGGGATTTTGAAAATACACGCCAAAATGCTGTAGCCCAATGGAATGAACAATTAAAAGTGATCGGCATTGAAAGTTCCGACCCCGTAATAAAAAAGATATTCTATACCGCCATGTATCATACAATCATTGCACCCGTAACCTATTGTGACATCAATGGAGAATTCAGAGGGCACAACGATTCCATTATCAAGAGCAGCTGGAAAAATTATTCCACCTTCTCACTATGGGATACTTATAGGGCACTGCACCCGCTTTTCACACTTACCCGCCAAGATGTTCTTCCAGATATGATAAACTCTATGTTATCTATTCACGAGCAGCAGTCCAAACTACCCATCTGGCCTTTGGTCGGAGGCGAAACCAATCAGATGCCCGGATATAGCGCCGTTCCGGTTATTTCCGACGCCATCATCAAGGGTATACCTGGATTCGATGTAGAAAGAGCCTATAAGTATATGAAAGCATCCACCATCTATCCATTACAGAATGGAGTACCCTATATTCTGGAAAAAGGATATATCCCCGACGACAAAGTAGCCGAAGCTACTTCTATCGCTATGGAGTATGCTGTAGGAGACTGGGGGATAGCCCAAGTGGCCAAAAAACTTGGTAAACAGAAAGATTATAAAGAATTTCTCAAAAGAGGGAAATACTATGAACAATACTTCGATAAAAAACTTCGTTTGATTCGTCCGAAGCTGGATAATGGTGAGTGGCTTACCCCTTACGATCCTATCGAATCCATTCATGGTATAGGACACTTTTGCGAAGGAAACGGTTGGCAATATTCATTCTTCATGCCCCAACACCCAGAAGGTTTGATAGAGCTGATGGGTGGTGACCAAGCTTTCATCGACCGCCTAGACGAATTTTTCAAACTGGAAGGCGATATGGGTGAAAAGGCTTCTATTGATATTTCAGGATTGATTGGCATGTATGCCCACGGTAATGAGCCGAGCCATCACGTTGCCTATCTATATGCCTATGCCGGCCAACAGTGGAAGACAGCAGAAACCGTCCGTTATATACAGAAGAATTTCTATACAGACGGGATAGATGGTATCATTGGCAACGAGGATTGCGGACAGATGTCTGCCTGGTACATCCTCTCGGCTATGGGATTTTATCAAGTTAATCCGTCCAACGGGACATTCGTATTTGGAAGTCCGTTATTAGACAAAGCCATCATTAACCTGCCTAATGAAAAAACGTTCACAATCACTGCAATCAACGACCCTAGCAATAATCCGTACATCCAGTCTGTACAACTCAATGGTAAAGGATATACAAAAGCATATATCACGTACGAAGATATAATAAACGGTGGTGAATTACAGTTCAATATGAGCAAAACTCCCAACAAAGAGTTTGGGGTAGCAAATGAGGATAGACCGAATTCGGCAATATAGTAGCATCCCCTATTCCCCTAAAGAGAAGGAGAATAGCCTGCTTTATCATATTAAGGCTATTACCCTTTAGGGAAGGACGGAGGAAATAGTAAATCATTTATCAACTCGCAAAATCAAAGTAAAAGAATCAAATGAAATATATCAAACTACTCATTACATTCTTAGTAGTCTTCCCCGTCTACTCCTGTCTCCATGCACAGGAGGAGGCAATCCCTCGGATCAAATTCTCCGGGGATGAATTTGCAGACAAGGCAAGCGCCATTTTTGCTGAAACCTTGCAAGACATGAGAAATAAGATAGAAGATGGTAGTAACCCTAAATATCCGTCAGGGTTCTTCCATACCTCCACCGAAGAAGCCGGCATTCCACAATATTACAAAGACATGTGGGGACGAGACTGTGGAAGAGGAGTCATAGAACTGTCAAGATTAGGATTTGCAGAAGACGCTCTGAGCATCTCACGCTATTTCCTATCCCACATCACCAAAGGCAATCAGTGGGGCAGAGAGCTGCATCAACAACACACCTCTGGCACCTGCGAACTAGATGCTAACGCCCTAATTCTCTCCGCCATATGCGCTACATGGAAAGCCAATGGAATGAACCTAAGCATCGGCAAAGAATTCTGTAGCGGCATCAAACCTGTAGTTCAGTGGGTGGACTCATTAGTAAAAGTCTCTCCCTACGGCGGACTCCTGCCCTCCTCCTCCGAACTATCCGGTAATCCGAGTACAGACTATCCGGTGTACAGCGTTTTCGGCAATTATGGTATGTATACCACTATGGTACAAATTGCCGACATGGCCGAAAAAACAGAAGACAGCGAATTGCATGATTTAGCCACTCAAATCCACTCCACTCTGGAAATTGCACTAAAAAAACTGATTTCTGACGGAAATTTCAGTTATACCCCGCAGGGCTGCTGGTTCAATGGTATAGACAGCCGGAACGGCAAAGCCTACGATATCTCGGAATGGGACGGCACCGCATGGCCCATCTGGCACTGGACCCGGCAAGTTCCTTACATTTTAAACTATGACTACATATCTTCCCGTCCGGACGGTACGTTTAACGACACACATCGTAAGAGCTATGAACTGCTACGCACCTGGATGGCAAAAGGGGAATATTTCCGTAAATATGGCTTTGTAAGCAACAGCGGGTGGACTGGTATGGGTGGCCGCCACGACGAAACCATGTGCGGATATGGGCAAGGCTTCTTCTCTCAGGCAGCATTAATGGCTGATGATGTGAATGTTTATACCAAATGTCTGGAAGGCATAGCCCGGTTAGGGTATGACGGCGGAGTCATAGAACAATTATCTTACGAAAAAAACCCATTCGTGATGCACGAATGCTTCAACTATGACAATTACGAGCATGGTTTCGACCACACTTTTGGTATACACTCCGAAGGAAGAAAAGAAATTATGGAGAATCCCGGAGATGAAGGCAACCTAGTGCAAGAGGCGGAAATCATCAAAGCACTGACTATGGTTGCAGGTATTCACTGCGAAGATAACCGTCTCGTCGCAATGCCACGCCTGCCCTGGATGTGGAATGAGATGGAGTGCCGAGACTGGCCTGTGGTAGATGAAAGTGGGAAAACCCATCGCATCCACTTCAAAATATGCCATGAAAGATGGTTGAGAAGTTGTATGGTAGAAATAGAGGGAGCCGAAGGATTAGTAAGCATAGACCTCCGCGTTGGTCCATTCCCCCGCCAATTAAAGAATCCGAAAAACTACGAGATAGAACAAACCGGAGATGTTTCCTGGATATGGATCAAAAACATTAAGGGAAACAAGAAGAAAATAAGTATAAAGGTGGAATTATAAGACGAAAATCGAGATACACCATTTGGCAAACACCAGTGTTTATTGCAATAGACACTGGTGTTTTTATATCATTGAGGGCATACTTACCAAATCCGGATTCGCCGCCGCCCCTCTTTAATCTCACAGAGACGTCCAAGAGTGAGATTACCTGTACGTTTTTGACCGAAATAGTCTTTTATCAAAAAACAATCGGAGTACCGTCCGATTGCTCATAAGCCTGTTTAGACAGTCTGGCCTTCCTCAACAATTCTGTGGTAATCATCTGCATCTGAAAAACATCCAGCCCAGTAATAAAAAATGAAAAATATACACGGTCGTCCTCATCCTCTATGGCAACATCGGGTCAAAGTCCTTACAAACAATATTATTTTCCTCCTTGTCGTAAGGTTTGTTATGCATATAATAACATTGCCTTTTACAGAGACATGATATTCACGCCCCTGAGCAAAACAGCACAATGACCACAAAAGTAAAACTAGATTTAATCGTTTCATCTCTAAAATATTTTTTTTAAAGACTTTATTCCACTCTACCTTTTGAGCTAAGCTTTCAGTTTCATCAGCGGAAAGCTGATAAACAAAGCTACTCATTCAGAGTAAATATAATACGAACTCCTTCCGGCGAGTTCTCGAACTTAAGAAAACAGGTTTTTGAATCTTCATCCCATGTAAACTCTGTTTCCTGAATATCATTCCCCTCAGCATCTAAAACTTGTACCACAGAAGGCTGTGCCGGAAGTAGCACACGCATTACATTCGTCGTTTCTTTTGGGGATTTCATGACTATCGTATAGGTGTTCTTATCCATCGTTTCTTCCTCAACTCTGGCGGCAGCGGCAAGAACCTGAGGTTTTTCGGGATTCGCCACTTTATCTATATTAAACAGCAATGCTTGCTTTCCCGGTTCCACAACATACTTTGATACCACTGGCAGCGAGTTATCGAAAAGATTGATAAATCTGCCTCTCAATACAAGCGGAACATTATCAATTCCACCATCCATCACTGCCGCAATCTCATATGGACCCCGTTCTAAATAGAAGGAGTTCTTGAACAAAAGTTTGTCGGCATTGTCTCCACGCTCATACATTTCCTTTACTGTTTGTATATACTCGTTGTCAGCATCAGTTTGCAGCACAAACTTCTTCGGATCTTCACGAATAACTCTTACAGATCCCTTGCCGTAACGATATTTACCGGCAGTAGCATCCGGCTTCATGCCCATCTGCTCGAACAAATGTCCGGACGGAGATAGATAGCTGTTACTCTTTTGATTCCACCATTCCAATACCTGCTGATAAGGATCTTTGTCTTGGGCGCAATATACAAGATTCCCCCCCTGCTTCACCCATTCGGCAATGTACTTGTGCGCTTCCGGGTCCATAGGTTTCATATTAGCATATGAGAGTACCACAACTTTGGCATCTTTCCACGTCTCCGGATAAGAAACGTTCTCAAGATGCATAATTCGCACCGGCACTCCTCTTTTGACAAGTGGTAAGGTCTGCCCGTAAAAGTTAGAGAAATCTAAGTCCTCATATCCCCCATGAATCGCTCCACGCTGGAACATCAACGAATTGCTCATCATCACAAAAACGCCGTCGGAACCGGACACTTTATTGTCAGAAACAGGCATCATGCCTAATGCATTAATCATCACCTGCATTTGCGTGGAGTAATCCCGTGAGATACGTTCCTGATTACCTGTTTTCGGATTCAGGAAAAGCCCTTCATAAATTCTATCGGGCCAGGGCATTACTTCATAATTGGCAATCTTGGGATAAAGCAATTGTGCGATGAAAGTAGCTTGATAGTTGACTTTATAATCAGTCCAGTCACGCGGCCAATCTTCAATCGGGTCGGTGAGAAAGTAGAGTTTACGGTGCGTAGGCTCCGTCATAGACTCCATAGAACCGTATTCCAAGAAAGCATTCTCAAATACTCTCTCCGCTTTCACCCCGTTGTAATAATTGGGAGTTCGCGAAGTGCCCGTCCACACTTGTGCAATATATCCATCGACACACGACAGGGATGCCAAGCTGGCTTCCGGACTGACAATAGACCAAGCAGAGTAGTTGACGAGCGAATGCGTGGGAACATAGCAGCGTACATCCATACCCTTCGTCTTTCCATATGCTTTAGCATAACTAAAAACTTCGTCCAAAGCCCGGTAGTACAAGTGATATTTGAGTTTGTTGGAAAGATAGGTGTTCTCAGCCGATTCGTGCTGTGGCTTCCAGTCGAAGCCATAAAAGTCTTTCCACTCTCTTTTAAAGGCATCGCTATAGCCGGCATGCGCCCAGTACTCCGGCTCTTCGAGATAAATGGCGCCAATGCCGGCATCAATCACCCGTTTCACCACTTTCTCCTGCATATATCTGATGAAGTTCTTCGTCGGAACCAGATATGGTACAGGACGACCATGCCACAAGGTGTCGCCAAACTGAGTTACTTGCGCCTCATCAAAATGACTAGCACCGTCCCATTGACCCATAAAATAATCATGATAACCACCCCAAGCGATACCAGTCATGTAGTGAATGCGATACCCCCTGTCTTTCCACGTCTGCATACGCTGTTCAAACGACATCTCCGAAGTTTCGTCCATGCCGTAAACTATGGCGATATCCGCTCTGTTATCCATAGTCTCTTTCCAAGGCGTATTGGTTTGAAAAGCAGTTTTCTCTCTCTCCGCATTCCTTCTCATCGTTACCGTAGAAGCACAACTGCCCAGAATAAAGGTCAGTGCAATACAAAGAACTAACTTTGAATGAGTGTTTTTCATATTCATTATACATTATTATATACACACTATTTTTTATGAATGATATCAATATTCAAGCTATAGGAGCGTTCTTCCATCGAATCCAGAAAGAACAGCTCCTGGTCATTATCATGTTCGTTCTGCCTGTCAGCACAGGGGTTAAGCCCTATCATATAACCTCCTTTTTTAAATGATTGCCAGGTTTTCAATATGGGGAACTGGCTCTTCTTATATTTCAGACTCACTTCAAAGCCTAATTTATCATTACGAAGCCCACATTCGCTAAACCCCCGCCTATCAACATCCAGATTAATAAGGTTCAACTGATGATCTTGCTCCTCCTCAGCCTCAGCGCTTACATTCCATGTAGTAGGCGCTCCCTGAAAGATTAGGTGTGTATCATCATCCACCAAAGGATAACCGAAATTACATTGATAAGAAAACAGATACGGAATCCGGGAGGCTCCCAGATTAATAAGCGTATCTTTAATCGTAATTCTAGACTTACCCAAAGTGGCAGAGATTATTCTTCTCAACTCAATATAGTCGCCAGAAGAAGTAGTCTGTAGTATCTTTCCACAAATACTCATGGCATACTCACCTCGCAACGGATTGGGTTGCAGCACTGATTCGATGGTTGCCGGATAGCGACTAATCTGCATATCCCAAGGTCCTATTTCCGTTCCCTTGCTTCCGTATGTGGTCAGCAAGCCTCCCACATTATAATATTGCTTCTCCAGAACACTTTGTATATACATTCCGGACACAACAGGTCCGAAGGGGCTAATCCATGCCAAGCCGTATTGGTTAATAAACGCATCCGCAATATCCAGCCCATAATCTATCACTACTTTAAAACGGAGTCCGCTACCCGTATTAAACCATGCTATCTGAGTTCCATCTCCCGTTCCTCCCCGAATGGTTGCCAATTCAATACCCCCAATCTGACTATAATTAGAAATCTTATCTTCATAAGACTCCAAAAGAAAGTTATTATTCACCATATCATCCTATTAATCTACTATATAATCACCTATTTTTCTTCCAACACCATTAATCTATGCACAATGTCTTCTTTTTGCATCTTGCACTGTAAATCAATGCGTTTCTGCAAAAATAGGAGATTAATTCTGAGAGTTCTTTCACCTTTTTAATGAATAATGGTATTATTTTATCTTAATTCATTATATTTGATGCGAAATAATTAATAATTATATCATAATGAACATAAAATATGAAGCGATACCCAAGAAGAACAACCGCTACAACTTAAAAAAGGAATTCTTCCATAGTGTACAAGTTCCGTGGCATGTACACCTTGAATATGAATTGGCCTATATCCATGTAACTAATGGCACCAAACATATAGGCAGTCACTTCGATTTGCTACAGAAGGATGAAGTACTTTTATTAGGGCCTTACTTACCACACAACTGGCAGGTCAATAAAAAAGAGATAGGTTCTGCAGACTACCAAATTATCATTCATTTCTCAGACAGCATCTTCGGACAAGATTTCTTCGATCTATATCCCTTCACCAGCATCAACGAGCTACTGAAGAAATCGGAATTAGGAGTTTGTTTCAAGGATGAAGTTGCCCTTAACGTCAAAGAACAGATGGAGCAAATGCTTCAAATGGATGAATTCGATAGAGATATCGAACTATTGAAACTGTTGAACTACCTCGCCGGATCTCCAAATAAGACACAATTATCTTATTATGGTTTCCGGAATACCCACAATGAGGAGAGAGTACAACGAATGAACAAGGTATTCAAGTATATCACCATCAATTATAAAGAGAGCATATCATTGAAGGAGATAGCTGACATTGCCAACATGACCCCACAGGCTTTCTGCAAATATTTCAAAGAGCGGACACAGAAGACGTTGACCGAGTTCATCAATGAGGTAAGAATCAGTCATGCATGCAAAATGCTCTATTCCGAAGAATATAACATAGAACAAATATGCTATGACTCCGGTTTCAACAGTCCTTCAAACTTTAACAGACAGTTTAAAAAGACTGTGCAAATGACTCCATTGGAGTTCCGAAAAAAAATTCAAGAAGACAACGTGCAGAAAAAAGAATAGAAAACAAAGAGATATGAAAACAAAATGGTCTTTCCTATATTAATACAAATCTGTGTATAGTTACACACCCTCTCATCAGTTAAGATACTACTGCTTATAATGCAAAACGCCCGGATGTTTCTTCAAGCGAAACACCCGGGCGTTCTTTATCATAGAAATAAGAATTTCTTAATAGTTTTCTTTCTTCACTTCGAAGTAAGCCTGCGGATGCAAGCAAGCGGGACAAACTTCAGGAGCTTCTTTACCTGTGAAGACGAAACCACAGTTACGGCATTGCCATACTACTTCACCTTCCTTAGCGAATACTGTAGCATTCTCGATATTATTTACGAAAGCCAGATATCTTTCTTCATGACCTTTTTCGGCAATTGAAATGTTGCGGTACATAGCAGCGATTTCATAGAAACCTTCTTTTTCTGCTACGTCAGCAAAGTGGGGATAGTCCAGAGACCATTCTTCGTGTTCACCGGCAGCAGCTTCTTTCAGGTTATCCAGTGTAGTGCTGATAACACCGGCAGGATAGCTTGCTGTAATTTCTACCATACCACCTTCCAAATACTTGAACATACGCTTAGCGTGTTCTTTTTCCTGGTCAGCCGTTTCAGTAAAGATAGCAGCAATTTGTTCGTAACCTTCCTTCTTAGCTACACTTGCAAAATAAGTGTAACGCATTCTTGCTTGTGATTCTCCTGCAAATGAAGTCAACAGATTCTTTTCTGTCTGAGTTCCCTTAACACTTTTAGCCATAGTTCTTTTTCTTATTTAGTTAGTAAATTACGTATCAATTGTCGTTAGTCATTCTTATTAACAACACAAAAATAAAGATTTTGTTTGGTATTTACACACTTTTTATTCATTGTATTTATCTATGAAGGCATAGATAAAACCTATTTCCGGAAATATAATTCAGGAAAAACTTTATCTTTGTATCTGGTAAACATAAATACTTCCGTCTATGAAGACAATAACTAAATTATTAATTCTCTCATTCATAATGATGGGAATTACAGCTTGTTACACTTCTATTCCGCTAAAGGTAGGTGAATCGGAGAATAATACAACCTATCAAGTCAGTTATCTCTTTGAACACGATGGGTGCAAAGTATATCGCTTTTATGACAGAGGCAACTATGTCTATTTTACGACACGTGGGGATGTTACCTCCATCAAGAACGATTCGACTCAGGAGCGCAGAGTTACAATCTATAGAGATACAATTCCATCTCAAAAAGGTGGCCCATCATTTTAATACCTGCCGGAAATGAATATTGAAGAATTTAGAGAATACTGTTTGTCATTCAAAGGTGTTCGTGAAAAGATGCCATTCCCGAATGTTCCTGATGCATATAGCCGTGATGTTTTATGCTTTTATGTAGGAGATAAGTGGTTCTGCTTTGTGAACATCGAACTGTTCGACTTTTGTTGTATCAAATGTAAACCGGATGAATCTGGAGAATTACAAACTACGTATATGGGAATAAAGCCCGGATGGCATATGAATAAGAGATACTGGATCAGTGTTTACTTTAATCAGGATGTGCCGGATGAAAAGATAAGGAAACTGGTAAGTCAATCTTATGACATTGTCGTCAAAAGTCTTACGAAAAAGGAACGGGAGATGTTATCAGATGGATAATAACATCTCTCATCTTCAATACATCTATGCAGCCTTTTTATACATTCTCCAGCAATATCCACCGATAAGTAAAATAAGCAGTATTGTAACTCCAAACGCCCAATAGTTAATTGTGCGAGACTCAGCTGTAAGAGTATAGTCACTATCCAAAAGGCGGAAAGCATCTACCTTCCAGATTAATGCACTATCTTTCTGCATAGCTGCATTGGTAGAAACAACTCTGCCCGGCATGGACAGTTCAAACTGCACAGCATAACCAAAAAGTTCTGCAACCTGCCCTTTTCCCTCAAACAACTTGTCCATTGCCTCTTTATTGGTATCATATAAGCCTGAAAAATATTTCGTCTGGCTAAATTCATCCAGATAATTGCACACTTCCTGAGGTGATCCTTCATCACCAGTATCTTTTCCGGAAAAGTACTTTCCATAGATGGGCTCTTTCAAATCTGCCAATTGATGCACAAAGGTCGTATCTCCATTCTGAGTAACGAAATGAAAAATAACTTCGTAACTGAGTTCATACTGACTGCGATTATACCATTTCCAGAATTTTGCTTCAATATCATCCAACCTATTATTCTGTTCGATACCATTTAATCCGCTCAAAGCTTCCATATCACCCCGGAACCAGATGCGTTGTTCTTCTTCACTCATATACTTTTCAAGTGGTACCGGCCCTTTATAAGGTAACTCACTGTAAGTAGCCGTATATTGATAGTAAGTATAGAACCAGCGGAAACTTTTCTGAAGGTTTTCAACCGGAACAGCCAAAGGCTGCATATATCCTTTTCCATCTAAAGTACTAAAGCCATCGACACCTACTTTAGGGTAGTTCCGACAAACTTTAACATTCAACTTGTCTTCATCTCCCCAACAATTGAATTTGACGACAGAGTCCAGATTACTGACTTCCCATTCCGAACCTAACTGAAACAGGAATGGATTGTGCGTCCTGTCTCCTGCAATAAAAGCCGAATCACCGTAAGCATACACTTCTCTATGCAAGCTGCCATCACTATTTACCTGAGAAACCATCCGGTAATAACTACCACAAGAGGTCATATTAAGCAGCAGGATAATTGCTGCAACCCATTTATTTGTTTTCATAATGATCTAATTTATTTGATTTTCTTAGTGAATCCCATAATCTTTTCCTTTCTCAGCTTCTTAAACTGTATATATTGCTCTGAGAGATAATCACCCTTTTGAGAAAGATTCATTCCTTCCCAGCCTTCCGGTAAAGAATAAATAGTACTCTCCTGTAAACGATAATCCTCTCCCGATCTTATACTATAAGGAACCGGACTAAAAACAGTCTCGCTCACCAATAAACAGAGTAAAAAACCTGCTGCTATTCCGGAGAGCCAACTACCAATTAAAAGTTTCTTTCTTCGTTTCTGATGAGGTATCCGACTCACCTGTTGCAGAATGTTGGCGGTCAGTTCATCCGGGTTGCTCATCACTGGTTGCCTATTTCTTATTTCGGTCAACCATTCTTCATAATGTTTATCTTCTTGTTTCATAAGCCAGCATCTATTTGATTCATTTTATTTCGGATACTTTTCCGTGCCAGATAAAGAGTACTCTTAATTATCCCGGCAGAAAGCCCGGTAATAGTTTGTACTTCCGATACATCCAGCTCTTCTATATCCCGCAATGTAAAGATCAGTCTTTGTTGCGGAGACAGTTCACTGGTATATTTCAGAATAAGTTCTTTCAATTGCCTGTTGGCCACAGTCAATTCTATATTATCATCAGATGAAATATTCGTAGGAGAAGAGTAATCGAAATCATTATCGATCGGGGAATGGCGCAAAGAGCGCAAACGGTCATAACAAGTGTTACAAGTAATTTTATAAAGCCAGGTGGAGAACTTACATTCACCATTGTACTTGCCTAATGCCAGCCACACCTTTACAAAGGTTTCCTGCACCATATCCTTAGCTTCGTCTTCATCACATACCAGACGAAAAGCGAGCTGGAATACGAGCGGCTGGAATTCAGAGAGCAGAAGAGAAAATGCAGTAGTATCTTCTCTCCTGCTCCTGGCTATAAGCTCCTGTATTTTTTCTTGGTTCATCATTATAACATCTTGTTTATTAATGATACGTAAGAAAATGCATCCGGTCGACTACAAGGAGCAAAAAATACATTTATTTTTTATTTCCGGTATGTATCAAGACTCAATCATTTCTGCAAATATAATCAACAAAATGCTTATTCTCACTTGATTCAAAATAAATCTTCATCTAAAAATCCCGAATATGCTTTATTTTGGCTAATTTTGCACCTCGTTTTATAAAAAAGAAAATCACTAATGAAAGCGTTCGAATTCAGACCAAAGCTATTCACGGCTTTGAAAAACTACTCGAAAGAATTATTCATGGCAGACCTGATGGCCGGTATCATAGTAGGTATCGTTGCCCTGCCACTTGCCATTGCGTTTGGTATTGCATCCGGTGTATCACCCGAAAAAGGTATTATCACGGCAATCATTGCCGGATTCATTATCTCCATGCTGGGAGGTAGTAAAGTACAGATCGGTGGTCCTACGGGAGCTTTTATCGTTATTATCTACGGCATCATCCAGCAATATGGAGAAGCGGGACTGATTGTTGCCACGCTGATGGCGGGAGTCATTCTTATTCTGTTAGGGATATTCAAGCTGGGTGCTGTAATCAAGTTTATCCCCTATCCTATCATTGTGGGATTCACCAGTGGTATTGCCGTCACTATCTTCACCACGCAGATAGCCGATATCTTCGGGCTTAATTTCGGCGGTGAGAAAGTTCCCGGAGATTTTATCGGGAAATGGATGATCTATTTCCAGCATTTCGATACCATCAACTGGTGGAACACGATTGTCAGTATTGTAAGTATTGCAATTATCGCCATAACCCCGAAATTCTCAAAGAAGATACCGGGGTCGCTGATTGCCATTATTGTAGTAACAGTAGCGGTATATCTGATGAAGACTTATGCCGGAATCAACTGTATAGATACCATTGGCGACCGTTTCAGCATCAAAGCAGAACTACCGGATGCAGTAATGCCTTCACTGAACTGGGAAGCTATTCAGGACTTATTCCCTGTAGCCATTACCATTGCAGTATTAGGGGCCATCGAATCACTGCTTTCTGCTACGGTAGCGGATGGTGTTATCGGTGACAAGCATGATTCCAATACGGAATTGATAGCACAAGGAGCTGCCAACCTGATAACACCTCTGTTTGGTGGTATTCCCGCCACCGGTGCCATTGCACGTACAATGGCTAATATAAATAATGGCGGTAAAACCCCTGTTGCAGGTATGGTACATGCAGTGGTGCTTTTGCTTATCCTTCTGTTCCTTATGCCTTTGGCACAATATATTCCGATGGCTTGTCTGGCAGGTGTGCTGGTGATTGTTTCCTATAACATGAGTGGCTGGCGCACATTCAAGGCACTACTGAAGAATCCGAAATCAGACGTCACCGTATTGCTGATTACCTTCTTCCTGACAGTTATTTTCGACTTAACCATTGCTATTGAAGTGGGTCTTGTCATAGCTTGTGTACTTTTCATGCATCGTGTCATGGAAACCACTGAAATTTCTGTTATCAAAGATGAGATTAATCTGAATGAAGAATCTAACAGTAAAGAAGATGAAGAAAACCTGTCTATCCCTAAAGGTGTGGAAGTGTATGAGATAAACGGTCCGTACTTCTTCGGTATCGCCACTAAGTTTGAGGAAATCATGTCCAGGCTTGGAGACCGTCCCAAAGTGCGCATTATACGTATGAGGAAAGTACCTTTCATTGATTCAACAGGTATTCACAACCTGACCAGTCTCTGTCAGATGGCACAACGGGAAAAGACGACAATCGTACTTTCCGGTGTGAACGAAAAGGTGCATAAAGCGTTGCAAAAATCCGGTTTCTATGAGCTTCTGGGTGAAAGGAATATCTGCCCGAATATCAATGTGGCATTGGAAAGATCAAAAGAATTACTGAATGAGTAAAACAAGGTAATAAAATAAAGGAGGGAATGATTTTTTCATTCCCTCCTTTATTTTATCAAAAGATAATTATTCCTTTACCCATGCTCCGGTAATCTCTGCCACATAAATATGATGCAAACCGCCATGAACACCACCATACCATTGTTTACAAACACTTGGATCGATGAAACAATCTTCTTTCATTACATCCGTATAAAGCTTGCGGCATTCCAGACTGAGACGTCCTTGTTCAAAAAGAATATTTCCTTTTTCAGTAATGACCGGTTTCAGTCCCGTCTCTTTTACCTTGTCTACTTCCCTACCCGACTTGCTTCCACATATCTTATGGATAGCTCTATTCTCTTCTCCCAGGAAAGAGAGTGTGAAGTATTCACTCTTCTCAATAAACTCAAACGTGTAACGTTCCGGACGGATAAAGACATAGACCACCGGCTTGTTCCATAGGAAGCCTATACCACCCCAACTGGCAGTCATCGTATTGAAATGATCTTTATTACCTGCCGTCACCAGCATCCATTCTTTACCGATAACTTCAAAGAAGTTCTCTGAAAGGTCTTTAATTGCAATAGGTTTCATTGTATACATATTATATAATTAATCACTTTAATATTTCTGATAAATTTCATGCTTGTACGTGACGTACACCTTCTCTTGAAGGCCAATAGTTTCGATTACAATCGAAAATTCATATACTTTTATTAGAAAATTCATATATAATCGAAACTACTCAGTTGCTTTACTATGCTCTTATCACTTCATTATTTCCCGTTTGTAGGATCTATATACCCAACGTATTGGATATATAGATGGGACGCGCTGGATATATAGATGGGACACATTGGATATATAGACCCAATACGTTGGATATATAGATCCTGTAAACCGCTTAATAAGAGACACTAACCGGAATGCCTGCATCTTTAATTAAGGCAGCAATTCGGTCCAGTTCCTCATGAGTAGCCTTACACAAATCATGGTCAGGCGTTTCACGATCAATAGTATAAATCATCACCTGCCGGGGTTTTATCTTTTTCACAACCTCCAGCCATGGAAGAACGTACTTATCCGAAGTATTATCCACGTCTTTCCCTTGATAACTGCCTTTCATGAACATGGTCTGAATAATACAGTTACCTTGAAAAGCTTTCATACGCTCTGTGATTTCGCCCACAGAATAATGCCCTGTAGGACGATCCACAGTATGAATATAATCCTCGTCTACCGTATCGAGTTTCAAGATGTTGTTATCTATCTTATTCAGCGCATCAAACACTGCAGGGCGGTGAATAAAGGTGGAATTACTCAATACACTGACTTTGGCATTCGGGAAATACTTATCACGAAGCATCAACGTATCTTCTATGATTTCAGGGAAATGCGGATGAGCTGTAGGTTCACCGTTTCCGGCAAAGGTCAATACATCCGGTTGAGGTCCATTCTGTTGCATATCCTGCAATCTGGCTTCAAGGGCATTGCGGACCTCTTCGCGGGTAGGCAATGCTTTCTTGGGACGATGGTCTGCATTGAAACCGCATTCACAATAAATGCAGTCGAATGAACACACCTTACCATCTTCCGGCAATAAGTTAATCCCTAAAGATACTCCCAAACGGCGGGAATGAACAGGACCGAAAATGGGAGACGGATAAATTACAGTCATTTTATTTACGATTTGACAATTGACGATTCAAATTACTGAATTACTGTAAAAACCAGATACAGTATTTTCAGCGTTTATAACGGCAAAGTTAACTAAATCTTTATACGAAGCTGCATTTGTAAGTCGGCTTTTTTGTTTCCTTGTATCAGGTCGTTACCCGAACCAATATTCTCACGGTCTTCGTAGATAGTCTGCCCGAATTTAACAAGGAACATAAAAACTTTGTTCACATCATACCGGGCACAGGCAGAAAAGCGAAATCCTTGTCCGTAAAACGAAGGTGTATAGAAGGTGTAAAGCAGACCTTTTTCGGAAGCATAAATACGGGAGTCGTAATCATCCGTATGGAAATAAGTACCCTGCACTGATATCTTTATTGGAAAAGAAAAAGCATACGAACAAGATTGTGTAAACTGATATCCCTGGCTTCCCTCCTGCCCTTGGGAATGAAAATGATTATAATCCACCGTTGTTCGTAACTGTAGATGATCCGGTGAATAAGTCAGTCGGTAACGAAGGCGGTGCTGATAAGTAGGAAGGATAACTTTTCCATCAGTCCCCGCTACATCTCTCTCTTTTCGCTTATAGCGATAGTTAACATACATAGATAAATTTCGCTTAGGAGAATAGATTGACTGAAACATACCATCCACTCCTTGCGACGGTTTACTGATTCGGTATTTCCACCAGGGAAAAGAAAACAAATCCAGAGAAGCGAAGAATTTCCAATGTGCCAAAGGCGATGCTTCGGCAGCCAGATACCAGCCATTTTCATTTTGCGGTGCACTACTTTCACCAAACGAACGTGCAAACATTGCCCAGTAATCATGACTATAATATCTATGAACAATCAGTAGTTGATAACCGGTTAATATATTATATTTCAATTGGTTCAACAGTGAATAACCTTGTTTGCCCATAGCTGCTTCACCTGTCAGAGTAAATCGATTCCAGCGATATTTATAATCTACACCCACATTATGGAAGTAATTCCCTTGCAAATTATACTTGGCATAGGTTCTTAACACCGGTTGATAACTACGGTTGAAAAAGTAGTAAATGCCTGTCATTCCTACTTTTAGATTGTTCTTTTCATAGGTAATATTTCCACCCATCAACTGTAAAGTGAAAGCATTTACTTTCTCCGCTTCCTTCTCCGTACGATGCAATCCGGTCTTATAAATAGAGGTAATTTCATTCCCCTCTACTACTCCATCCATAGAACGATGTGAATAAAAACCGGATAACTGAAGTGCAGGAATCACTTCTACCGTTGCCGCAGCACCCCTGAAATAATTATATTCATCCGTTGAACTATGCTTCCGGATGCCACCACTACGGTTATCTACCGTCGAAAGAGAATAAGTTTTCCCTAAACGGAAATCAGTGCTGACTACCAATCCTTGTCCGAAACTTAACCGATAATTGCCCAGTGCCAATGTTTTCAACTTACCCAGATTACGAAGCAGAAAGTAGATAGAATAGTAATCATATCCTTTTTCATTATGCAGGGCAAAAAGAGGTTCTCCCGCATCCTTTTCCGCTGTTATTCCCATTTGAAGATAGTCTCCGTAGCGATACCCATATCTTAGAGAGTGGTACATTGCAGGTCCCAGATAATTCTTCTGATAACCTTTACGGGTATAGAAAGGCACATCCAGCCGGGTTAATACCTCCTGTTTACCATATTTCAACAGACTTTTCAACCGGGGAAAACCTATCTTCTCAGGAATAGGATGTACACAAACAAAAGGAAGAAGCAGGTCGATGGTATGCTTATCCATCTCTTCCACCAATTGCAGTTCATAAATGGTTTGCATCTGCCCGTGTATATACACATAAGCCAAGATATTTTCAATCTGAATATCCGAAAGAAAAGGAAATTGCTCTAATTCGCGTTTAGTAGCGACATTGATATTAACAGGTTCCTGCAGGCGATTGGACAGCTCTTCAAGTTCATCTTCCCAGTTCTTTTCTTCTTCATCCATAGAGAGTTGCTCTATATTTTCTTCCCACAAAGACACACTTTTATTTTGAGCTTCAAGTACAGGAGTCATCAGCAGCATACTCAGAAAAACTCCCAACTTGAGTAATTTCATTCGTGTAAATAAGTTTAATTGGCACGAAATTACCATAAATAAGTTAACAGGGCAAGGAAATCATCGACAATCAGATCAAATATGAAGATAAACACTTAATTTTGTGGCCGTGAACGCACGGCTTAACATATTAATCATAGCAGTCTTCCTTCTGTTCGGAGCTCCTCTATGCCAGGCACAGGAAACGAAAACCGAAGGATACCTGGTTCCTATGTGCGTTTACGAAGGAGACACTATCCCCTATGTAAAGATACCCACTGTTTATATCTTCAAACCTCTCAAATTCAAGAACAAAAAACAGTTGAATGAATATAACCGACTGGTATATAACGTAAAGAAGGTATTGCCTATCTCCAAAGAAATCAACCGTGCAGTTATCGAAACTTACGAATATATGATGACTTTACCCGATGAGAAGAGCCGTCAGAAACACATGAAAGCAGTAGAGAAAAGCCTGAAAGAACAATATACTCCACGCATGAAAAAGCTTTCTTTCTCTCAAGGAAAGTTATTAATCAAGTTAGTGGACCGCCAAACCAATTCCACGGGTTACGAACTGGTAAAAGCCTTCATGGGACCTTTTAAAGCAGGTTTCTATCAGACTTTCGCCGCACTGTTCGGTGCCAGTCTGAAAAAACAATATGATCCTACTGGAGATGATGCGCTTACCGAACGGGTTATTCTGTTAGTAGAAAGCGGACAGCTTTAAAATAGAAATATTCTACTCCTTAAATTAAGGAATAATTTCCTTTTTCATAGTTTGAACCCTCCTGTTGATATGATGTTAAGAACATTGTTGGTAATGAAAAACAGTCATTATAGAAAGCCATGTATTTCAAACACTTACCTATGTTGAAAACTTCTATGAACCATTGTTCATATCTCTATTGATAAAGACATGATAACCACTGTTTGAACAGGGTTCAAACAACTTATCAACACCTTGTTATTACAGTTTCTTGAATAAATCCCAGATAACGATACCTGCCGTAACAGATACGTTCAGTGAGTGTTTCGTGCCATATTGAGGTATCTCAATACATCCGTCGGAATGGTCAATAACCTCCTGCTGAACTCCTTTCACCTCATTGCCCATAACTATTGCATACTTCTTAGTACGGTCTAAAGACAGCTCATCCAGCATGATACTGCCTTCCGCCTGCTCTACGGAATAAACAGTATATCCTTCCTTTTTAAGGTTATCAACAGCTTCAACACAGTTATCAACATACTTCCAGTCAACAGTGAATTCAGCACCTAAAGCTGTTTTATGCATCTCAGGATGGGGCGGAGTAGCTGTAATGCCACACAGGTAGATACATTCCACCCGGAAAGCATCCGAAGTACGAAATACAGAACCAATGTTATGAACACTGCGGATATTATCCAATACCACCACCAGGGGCAGCTTCTCAGCTTCCTTAAACTCCTCTATACTAATACGGTTCAGTTCTGTTATTTTCAGTTTACGCATGACAACTATACTCTTTAAATGGCTTTTATTAATAGATTGATTTACAAAGACTTGTTTAACACAGGTGTTTCATTTGCACCACACTTGTGTTTCATTTATACAACACAAGCATTACAGACAAGCCACACAAGTGTAGAACAAACAGCGTACTTATACGCTATCTTTTTATTCCTGTTGCAAAGATACTTCTTTCCGTTCACATCCCTGTTAATAACCGTTGAAAAGCTGTCAAAAGAGTAGGGAAAGAAATTCAAAAATAATTCTTGCAATATTCAAAACAACGTATATGCACCCACCGGAATGAACATTCCAAAAAAGTTAAGAGAAACTTTCCGAGGTTATATAAACACATTTTTCAGCCCTATTACACCGGTTTATAACCATAAAGTTATTAACTTTGCACTTTATCAACAAGGTGTTGAAAGAGTTTTATAGATGGCTTATTATCAAGAGATATACCTTTTATTTGCCCGTTGATAACGTACGGATAAAGTTTTATCTCATACTAATAACTTCATAGACAAGAAAAATCGTATTTACTTGTCGACACTATTAACAGCCTATCATCACCATCAAAGGATTTTTAAATTAGAAAGAGAAATAAAAAATATAATTATGAATGATCTCATAGAAGCTATCAAGCAACTTAAAAAGGAGAAGAACGCGATTATTCTGGGGCACTATTACCAGAAGGGGGAAATACAGGATATAGCCGATTACGTCGGCGATAGTCTGGCACTGGCTCAATGGGCAGCCAAAACGGAAGCGGATATCATTGTGATGTGCGGTGTTCACTTTATGGGTGAAACGGCCAAGGTGCTTTGTCCGAATAAGAAAGTGCTGGTTCCTGATATGGCAGCCGGTTGTTCGTTGGCGGACAGTTGTCCGGCGGACAAGTTCAGTCAGTTTGTCAAAGAGCATCCCGGATATACGGTGATATCTTACGTGAATACGACAGCTGCCGTAAAAGCAGTGACGGATGTTGTGGTAACTTCTACCAATGCGAAGCAGATCGTGGAAAGTTTCCCCAAAGATGAGAAAATAATCTTTGGTCCTGACAGAAACCTGGGGAATTATATTAACTCTATTACGGGACGCAATATGTTATTATGGGATGGCGCATGCCATGTACACGAACAATTCTCGGTTGAAAAGATTGTTGAATTAAAGGCGCAGCATCCCGATGCAGTAGTCTTGGCACATCCCGAATGTAAGAGTGTAGTTCTGAAGTTGGCTGATGTGGTAGGTTCAACCGCAGCATTGCTGAAGTATGCGGTGAATCATCCCGAGAAAGAGTATATTGTTGCTACCGAATCGGGCATCCTTCATGAGATGCAGAAGAAATGTCCGCAAACGACGTTTATTCCGGCTCCTCCTAACGATAGTACCTGTGCCTGCAATGAATGTAGCTTCATGAGATTAAATACGCTGGAAAAGCTTTATAATTGCTTGAAAGATGAGTCTCCGGAAATAACAGTAGATCCTGAAATTGCTGAGAAAGCAGTGAAGCCTATCAAAAGGATGCTGGAGATTTCGGCAAAGCTGGGGCTTTGATAAAGTGGTAAAGTGATAGAGGTGATAAAGTGGTAAGAGTAGTGTCACCCTATCACTTTACCACCCTTATTCTCCTCTTATAAATGCAATTTTCGTAACAATCCCCTCTTTTCCTTCACTGTCTGCGGCAAGTACCATATATATTCCTGTGGCTACTCTCCTACCTTGCTTATTTCTTCCGTCCCAGGTGAATTGTCCTCCCAGGGAAGTACCTTGGTAAATAAGATGTCCCGCAGTATCTACAATCTTCACGTCACTGTCGTAAACCATTCCCGTAACAGTAATCACTCCGTTGTAGTCCGGACGTACCGGATTAGGATAAGCGTGTACATTACTTTCTTTAAAGCTGTTTTCAGCCTCAGTAGCGTCACTTTGATAAGAAACGAGCCCCTTGCTTGTTCCGATGAAGACTTCGCCGGTACGGGGATGTATGGCAATAGATACGATGCTATTGGAAAGCAGCGGACTGTTTTCTTCCGTAAAGTGATGAATCGTTTCCATTCCATCCGCACTTATCAGGTAAATTCCGTTGGATGCCGTACCTATCCACTTACGGTTGGCTCCATCCACTGCAATGGCATTAATCGCTTCGTTCACCAATAAGAAATCAGCCAACCCGCTGCCATCATTGCGCGGAACTTTAATCTGTGTGCAATAGAAGTTATCATTGAAATAACGGGAAGGATTATTTAGTACCAAAGGACCTTTACCGGTACCTATCCAGATAGCCCCCTCTTTATCTTCGACAATACAATAAATTGCCGACTGTTCCAAAATAGTTCCATCCTGATTGGTAAATTGGCTTATAAATTTGTGTTGATCGTCCGAAGTGTCTTCTATAGTGCTATTGTAGTTCAGACAAAATACTCCTCCTGATTCTGTGCGTGAAGAAGTGGCCCACAACCAACCTCTTTTATCAAAGATAGTACGTCCGAAATTACTTCTTTCCATGGCTTCCGGATAATGAAGACTTACCCAGCTTCCATCTTTTCTCAATACCTGTACCGGATTTTTAGCAACACCGCAACTTACCATCCAAAGATTATTTTCTTTATCATAGATAAGTCCGTTTACGCGTACATAATTATGTTTTGAATCATTGTTTGGCAATGCACTTTCCAGCGGACTATTGTGCATACTATACCAATTAATGAACTTCCCATCCCTAAATTCATATATACCCTCTCCTGCCGATGCCACAAAATGATGAGTATTATCCTGAGGATCTTGAACTATGCAATTTATGTCATCATACCGTTGATGGGTCTGTTCACTGATACCTTCTTCCTGAAAACTGTTCCAGGTATTATTTTCAAATGTCATGATAGTACCGGGACGATTCAGTCTGTTTGCTATATGCCCGCCTCCGGTTATTAATAATCGCTCTCCGGCAAAATTCATATAATACGGATAGTTTCGTACAGGACTGTTTGGTGTTATATTTTCCGGTATCTCTTCTTTAAAGGGAATATCCCGATATTCGGACAGAAATTCAGATGTATCATCCGTAACTTTTTTCCAGTTGTTAATGTCTAATAGATTTTCGGTTAATAATCCTGCAAACAATCCTTCGGAAGTAGCCGCATAGAGCTGATTATCTGAAACGTTACATGCCAGGACATTTTTGTTCAGCGGATAGTAATTACTGATTTCCCGTTTTTTCAGATTGATGCACAGAATACCTGATGCTGTAGATAAATAAGCAGATTCTTTATGGAAACAAGCATGGTTGACAGATTTATCCTGCGTCATATTTTTGTTTTTATAATCAGGCAGATTATAAACATCCTCTTCATTTACCAGTAGATCAATGTTTGCATTAGAATAAACAATGACTAATGTTTTATGAGTGGCCTGATAAGCTATATAGGATATTTCTGTGTCGCTTAGCGGGAGTGATTTGGAATATGTGCGTATACTGTTATCCTCTTTGTCATAAGCAAATAAATCTCCGTTGGCAAGAACAAAGAGTTTGCTTCCTATGACTTCACTGCGGGTAGGATTATGATAAGAAAGGTACGTTTGCCACTCTCCTATTGCATTTTGTGCATTAACGGGCAGTAGAATACATAAGCTGAATAAAAGTATATATAAAAATCTCATAAAAAGGTCAGAGCTGTATTAGTTTGTAAGCAACACACTTACAAACTAATAACTCTATATTTATGAGTTTATTGTATACTATTGAGGAATTTGCAGAGTTTGTTTGTGGCTATGGCACGATGGCTTATTTTGTTTTTCAATTCATTACCCATCTCTGCAAAGGTTTGCGAATAACCTTCGGGGACAAATATCGGATCGTAGCCGAAACCTGAATTCCCTCGTCTGCCTTTGATAATTTCTCCTTTGATAGTACCCTCAAACAAGTGCTCTTTTCCGTTAATAATCAGGGCAAATACAGTGCGGAATTGCGCTTTCCGGTTTTCTATTCCTTCCATACTGCGCAGGAGTTTCAGCATATTTGCTTTTGCATTGTGTCCGTCTCCGGCATAGCGGGCAGAGTAAACTCCAGGTTCTCCGTTCAGCGCTTCTACCTCCAGTCCGGTGTCATCGGCAAAGCAGTCCATCTGGTAGTTTTCAAAAATGTATTGAGCTTTCAGCAAGGCATTTCCTTCCAAAGTATCTGCTGTTTCGGGAATGTCTACATAGCAGTGAATGTCTTTCAGGCTAAGGAGTTCTATCCTATTGCCTAAAATGGCAGTTACCTCTTCCAATTTGTGTGCATTGTTTGTGGCAAATACAAATTTCCTTTTCATAATAATTGGTATTATTTATCGTTGTATATTTGTGCAAAAGTACAAAAGATGAAGGGAATATTTCTTAATAAGGACATAAAATATGCTTTGTTCATATTGTCTTTAACTATAGGTTATGGACTTCTCTTCGTTATATGGGAATTTCGGGATATTCCTTGCTCCGGTTTTACTGATTTTCTGATACTTGTATTGCAATGGGGAATCATTACCTTAGCTTCTTTTCCCTTATTTCTTCTGTTGGGAATCAACAGATATGTTTTCTCTGTTTCTTTTCCGGTTATTGTGTTACTTAGCGGTGTTTTTGCCTATTTTCGTTGTTCGCTTCATATTACGCTAACTCCGATGCTGATCGATCTGATTGCAGTAAATGATGCAGGTTTCGGAACGGGCTTTATTACTTTGAAGTTGTTTCTGTTTATTCTGGCTGCCTTATTGTATTCTTTGGTTGCCGTGTATTGGCGTTTCAGTAAAATACAAGTAAATAGATGGGAACTTTTTGTAGTATCTTCCTTATGTCTGTTGTTTGTGTTTCATGGGGTGGGAAAATTGTCCGGTTCCGTATCACGGCGTATGCCGGCTTCTTTCTTTTATGTATTAAAAGATTATATGTTGCAACGACAGGCACAGGGTACACGAATCGACTTCAAGGGAGATATGCGTTGTGATGTAGATACCTTGACCGTAATTGTGGTATTGGGGGAATCATTGCGTGCCGACCATTTGCAACTGAACGGATATAGAAGAAACACTACTCCTTTACTTGCATCTGATGTACGGATCTGTTCCTTTCCGAATGTTTATACCAAAGAGGTTTTTACGCATACCAGTCTGCCGGTTATTTTAACAAGAGCAGACAGTATTGATGATAAGAGGGCACAAACAGAACGATCTTTTATTTCTCTTTTTAAAAAGGCCGGTTTTCGTACATCTTGGCTTGCCAGTCAGGAACCTGTAAATACCTATTCGGATTTTATGTATGAAGCCGATACATTGATATATGCTAATGAGGGAAAGAATGTGTATATGTTTGATAAATGGCTGGATGGAGCTTTACTGACTTTTTATCTGAAAGAATTAGAATATTCAAACCCACGGAAGTTGATTGTTCTTCATACGATAGGTTCACATTGGTGGTATAATTCTCATTTTGAAAAAGAAGTTTTCTCTCCTGTTCTACGTTCAAAAAATATTTCTTCAAGTACCCGGGAGGCTATTATAAATTCTTATGATAACACTGTCTTATATACAGATTGTTTTTTGCATCAGCTGATCGAAGAGTTGAGAGATAAAGCGGCCATTCTTATTTATCTTTCCGACCATGGAGAATCTTTGGGAGAAAATGAAAAGTATCTTCATGCAGAAGATAATGAACCGCTTCATTATCCGGCAGCTTTTGTATGGTACTCGGTTAAGTATGAGAAATTATTTCCTCAGAAGATAGAAGCTATGAAAAGAAATGCTGTGAAACATGTCACTACGAGCTTCATGTTTCACAGCATTTTGGATGCTTCTTCCATTACATCTGCTTATTTGGATGAAGAACAAAGCATATTCAAATAAGGGCTTATTTCACTTTCAACCGGTCAAAACCTTCTCCATATACTCCGATAACGGAACTTTGAGAGATAAATGCGTTCGGGTCAATGTCTTTCACCAAACGGAAAATGTCGATTGACTGGCGCTTATAAGCTAATACAACAAGTACTTTTACATTGTGTTTACTGTACCATCCTATACCGTCCAGCACGGTTACGCCGCGGTGTGTCTCCTTCGTGATGCGGTCGGCAATCTTTTCATACTCTTTGGAGAAGATGAAGAATTGCACGGACTGGCGGGCACTGTTCACAATATAGTCTAATACGAAACCGATAACAAACAAAGTTACAAAACCAAATATCACGCGTCTCCAGTCATGGAATACGAAGTAACAGGAACTGATGATAATCACATCGCAAAGCATTACCATACGTCCCAGTGTGACGTCTTTATACTTATGTATGATAGCGGCGATAATATCCGTTCCTCCCGTGCTTCCGTTGCAATTGAATACAACCCCAAGGCCTGCACCGCACATGACGGCACCTATCATGCAAGCCATGAAGTCCTGTCCCGGTCCCAGTATAAGCGGTGGCGTATTGTCGGGACCATTTACGAGTACCTGGAAAAACCATAAAAAGAATGTCAGTCCGAAGATGGCGAACGTGGTTTTAATACTGAATTTAGGACCCAGTATTTTGATGGCAAATGTCATTAAGACAGCATTGATGATGAAGTATGACCATTGGATGGGAAACCCCGTGGCGTAATAAATAATTGCACCGATACCCGTAGTTCCTCCCGTCGTTATCTGATAAGGAATCAGAAACAATGCCCATCCCAAGGCATAGCTGATAAGACCGACAGTGATGAAGATATAGTCTCGCAACTCTCTCATCATTTCGGCTTTGGTTGGTTTTGTGATTTGCATATTAATCAGTTGCAAGCTACGAGCTACGAGCTACAAGTGTAGGTAAATGAAGACAGGCTGACTTGTCTCTTGTAGCCCGTAGCTCGTAACTAATTTATTTAATAACAATGTTTACGATTTTCTTCGGGACGACAATCACCTTCACTACTGATTTGCCTTCCATCCATTTAGCCGAACGTTCATCTGCCAATACGGTGCTTTGAATGGTTTCTGAAGTTTCGTCAGCAGGGAATTCCATATTGAAGCGTGCCTTGCCATTGAAAGATATGGTGTAGTTGATTGTATCTTCCACCAGGTATTCTTCGTTGTAAGCAGGCCACTCGGCATCGCAAACTGAGTCTGCATGGCCCAGTGTATCCCACAACTCTTCACATACGTGCGGAGCGAAAGGAGCTAATACGATAACCAGTTGATTCAATATTTCTTTCTTGCTGCATTTCAGACTGAATAACTCGTTTACGCAGATCATGAAAGCACTGACGGAAGTATTGTAAGAGAACTGTTCAATATCACCCGTTACTTTCTTAATCAGTTTATGCAAAGATTTCAGTTCTTCCTTGGTTGCAGGTTCATCCGTCACCATATAATTGCCGTTACGGTCGTAGAACAGTGACCAGAACTTCTTGATGAAGCGGTATACACCGTCGATACCGTTCGTATCCCAAGGCTTGGATTGCTCTACCGGACCGAGGAACATCTCATACATACGCAATGTATCCGCACCGTATTTCTCAACAATCATATCGGGATTAACGACGTTGAACATGGATTTACTCATCTTCTCCACAGCCCAGCCGCAGATGTATTTACCATCTTCCAGGATAAACTCAGCGTTGGCAAATTCAGGACGCCATGCTTTGAAAGCTTCAAGATCCAGAATATCATTGGATACGATATTTACATCCACGTGGAGTGGGGTAGTGTCGTACTGATTCTTCAGATTCAGAGAAACGAATTTATTGCTATCTTTGATACGGTATACGAAGTTACTCCGTCCCTGTATCATACCTTGATTAACCAACTTCTGGAACGGTTCTTCCACGATAGATACTCCTACATCGTACAGGAATTTGTTCCAGAAACGTGAATAAATCAAGTGTCCCGTAGCATGTTCCGTACCACCCACATAGAGGTCGACGCTTCTCCAGTATTCATCTATTTTCTTATCAACCAATGCTTTGTTGTTATGCGGGTCCATATAGCGCAGATAGTAAGCGCTGGAACCTGCAAAGCCCGGCATGGTATTCAGTTCAAGAGGGAATACGGTGACGTTATCTATCTTTTCATTCTCTACCACACATTTGTTTACAGTGTCCCAAGCCCATTTGGTAGCATGTCCCAACGGTGGCTCTCCGGTTTCGGTAGGAAGGAATTTGGCAACTTCCGGCAATTCAAGCGGCAAACAGCTTTCATCAATCATATAAGGCATTCCATCCTTGTAGTAAACCGGGAACGGTTCGCCCCAGTAGCGCTGGCGGGAGAAGATAGCGTCACGAAGACGATAATTCACCTTTACGCGTCCCAGATTATGTTCTTTTACGTAGTTCTTGGTCTTTTCGATAGCTTCTTTGATGGTCAGTCCGTTCAATGTAAGATCACAGTAAGGAGTTACATCAGGTCTCGGAGAGTTGCAAACGATACCTTCTTTGGCATCAAAGCTTTCTTCGCTGACATCACAGCCTTCTACCAACGGACGGATCTCCAATCCGAAATGTTTGGCGAAAGCATAGTCACGACTATCGTGTGCAGGTACAGCCATGATGGCACCTGTACCATAACCGGCAAGTACATAGTCGCTAATCCAGATGGGCACTGCCTCACCTGTGAAAGGATTAATGGCATAACTTCCGGAGAATACCCCCGTCACGCTGCGGTCTGTAATACGATCACGTTCGGTACGTTTCTTTGTGCGTTCCAGATAAGCGTTAACTTCATCTTTTTGTTCAGGAGCAGTCAACTGGGCTACCAATTCGCTTTCCGGTGCCAACACCATGAAAGTAACACCGAACATCGTATCTGCACGAGTCGTGAAGATGGTAAATTCCAGATCGCTGTCTTTTACTTTGAACTGTACTTCGGCACCTTCGCTGCGACCGATCCAGTTTCTTTGAGTTTCTTTCAGAGAATCTGTCCAGTCGATGACATCCAGTCCGTCCAACAAGCGTTGCGCATAGGCGGAAACGCGAAGACACCATTGGCGCATCTTCTTCTGAACTACGGGGAAACCTCCGCGTTCGGATACACCGTCTATCACTTCATCGTTGGCCAGAACCGTACCCAATTGGGCGCACCAGTTTACCATCGTTTCACCCAGATAGGCGATGCGATAGTTCATCAGGATTTCCTGTTTCTCTTTCTCGCTCTTGGCTTTCCACTCTTCGGCAGTGAAGTTGAGTTCTTCGCCACAAGCCACATTCATGCCGTTGGTGCCTATTTGTTCGAAGGCCTGTATCAGTTCTTCGATAGGGCGAGCCTGCTTTTCATCATTGCAATAATAGCTGTTGAACATCTTCTGGAATGCCCATTGCGTCCAATGATAATATTCCGGTTCGCAGGTACGTATTTCGCGGCTCCAGTCAAAACAGAAACCTATCTTATCCAACTGTTCACGGTAGCGGTCGATATTGTTGATCGTAGTAATTGCAGGATGTTGTCCCGTTTGTATAGCATATTGTTCGGCGGGAAGTCCGTAAGCATCATATCCCATGGGATTTAGTACATTGAAGCCCTGCAGTCGTTTGTAACGAGCATAAATGTCCGAAGCAATGTATCCCAGCGGGTGTCCTACGTGTAGGCCCGCACCGGAGGGGTAGGGGAACATGTTTAGTACATAGTACTTCTGCTTCGTCTCATCTTCCTTCACTTGGTAGGTTTTCTCTTCCACCCACCTTTTCTGCCACTTCTTTTCAATCTCCCTGAAATTGTACTCCATAATGGTTTTCTTTCGTTATTTTATGGTTGATACTTAGTTATATACTTTATAAACGGTGCAAATTTACGGGTTTATTTTCAGATTCATAGCTTAGTACAATAAAAAAGTATTTGTCCGTACCGTACCAGAGATACACTTGCTCCGTACCAAAGCCGTACTTTCTCCGTGCAGAGGTACTTTTGACCGAAGAATGTACGGAGCAAGTACGGTTCGAATACGTTTCAGACAGGTAGCGGAACATTCTGGAAATATATATATTTTCCTGTTTAGTAATAAAGTAGCGGAAAAGGTGGAAAAAATATAAATAAATGCTTGACAAAGTAATTTTTATTGCTTATATTTGTGAAGTGCTTATTAAAACTAATTCAAGTAATGTAATACAAAAAATGGCTAAGTTAATTCAATAGGATTTTACACAAAAGTGTTTTTAGGATATTTCAAGGGATGAAGTCTGAGAAGATTTCATCCCTTTTTGTTTATTTTTCTGCCAGATTGCTGAAAAACACTCTAATCACGTTGTTAATAAACGTGGGTGAAGTTTTTTAAAAACGTCACCCTTATTTATTAAAAACGTTTCCGGCGTCTATTAAATCCCTTGTTTTATTGTACAAAAAGTAGAAATGGTATATCTTTGCCCATAATTTATCGGGAACGTATGAATGAGAAGAAAAATTACACCTATCATCTGATAGCGATCTTCACCGTAGGAGTGTGGGGATTAACTTTTATCTCCACCAAAGTTTTAATAGCCAATGGACTTTCTCCGAAAGAAATCTTTCTGCTTCGTTTTCTGATTGCTTATATTGGTATCTGGTTTATATCTCCCCGCAAGCTGTTTGCAAATAACTGGAAAGATGAACTTTGGTTGTTGTTGGGTGGCATCACGGGCGGTTCCGTCTATTTTCTGACGGAGAATATGGCTTTGGGCATTACATTGGCTACTAATGTGGCGTTTATTGTTTGTACGGCTCCGTTGCTTACCACTATCTTTTCATTGATGATTTATAAGAAGGAAAAGGCTACCCACACTTTGATAGGCGGTTCGCTGATCGCATTGGTAGGGGTGGCAATGGTGGTTTATAATGGGAGTTTTGTTTTGAAAATATCTCCGTTGGGCGATTGTCTTACTTTGGTTGCTGCTCTTTCATGGGCATTCTATAGTCTGATAATGAAGAAGATGACAGGAAGGTATAATACTATTTTTATTACTCGCAAAATCTTTTTCTATGGTATATTGACTACGCTTCCCGTTTTTATGTTTCAACCTTGGAAGGCTGACCTTTCTTTGCTCATTCAGCCTTCCGTTCTGTTGAATTTATTGTTTCTGGGTGTAGTTGCTTCCCTTATTTGTTTTGCAGTTTGGAATGTTGTACTGAAAAATCTGGGAACGGTACGCGCTTCCAACTATATTTATCTCAATCCGCTGTTCACTTTGGTAGGATCGGCTATCCTGTTGGATGAACATCTCACAATTATTGCACTGATTGGGGCTACTTGTATTATGGGGGGAGTGTATATGGCTGGGAAAAGGTAAGAGTCATACTTGTTTTCAGGGTTTATCTAAATAATAAAAGGCTACGGACTTATAATTTACAGGATGTGTATTTCCAACCATACCATGTTCTATACCCATGTAGAATTCCTTTTCAAATGATAATTTGTCTGTTGTATAGAAACGGAATCCCCCGGTACGTGCAGTTTTTAAATGATAATCCAGGCAGCCATGTAGTGGCAGGCTTTTAGATCTATCCCATTTTCCGGGTAAATCATACCATCCTCCATTGTAATAATCTTCGGAACCCGTACCGTGAATACGCATTTTACCGTCTACATAAGTGGAATCATCTCCTTCGAAGAATACCATATTACCAGGATATAAACCTTGTGCTGAGTGAATGGTACCTACGTAATGCCCTTTACCTTTTACGGAAAGGAAATCATAAAATTTGCCTTGTTCCGGATTAATTTCTCCATGCCAGAAAGCATATAATTTACCTTCGGTTTGTTTGATTCTGGCTTCCGTATTATAATAAATCTTCACTTTGAAAGGAATAGTTGTTCCTTCTATAGCTCGATACTGCAATGACATTTTTGCGGATTGGTCGAATGGGCAAGGTAGAAAACAATAATGCCTTCCTGCATCACTTCCTATAATCATTCCGTTCATGGATGGCTTTTCTGTGGAATATCCAAAGAAATCTTGCATCGGAATGTTTATCGCAGGAACTTCTTCTTCATCCCATATAGCCTGTAGAAATACATTTTTGTGAAGAAGCTGTTCGCTGTTAATTTCAAATCCTACGATTCGTCCCGGTGTATTTGTATGGAAGAACTCTTTTTCTTCACCTGGAGCCAATGAAAAAGAAAGTTCTTCTGTCTGGCAATTTGCAGACTTTCCTTCAGCAAAAGTGTTCATATGGGATTTGGAAAAGTTTTCCCATACCCGGCATGCTTTCGATAAAGCAATTTTCTCTTCAGAAGATAGGTCGATTGAAAAGCTTTCTATATCATAGTTTGGCATATTGCGGTATTGAATTTGATAGAATTTCATTTGAGCACCATTCAATACAATCTTGCATGATTTTTTGTATGGAATGGGGAGATAGCAATAATATCCGCCTACTCCTTCTCCGCAAACTGGGTTTATGAAAGGATATTGTTTGTTAGAGAATAAATCCTGGAAGCAGATTTTCAATTGGGCTTTTTTCTGTCCGTCAAAGTAGAATTCTAATGTATCGTTAGTAGGGGTAGGGGTCCAGATGCGATTAATGATTCCGGGACCTTTCATTTCCGCAATAACAAGTTTATCACTTTCTTTCCGAAGATATGAATAAGTGCCGTTAAATCCATCATCATTGCCTCCTGTTCTATCATAGCTGGAAATTTGCTCCACGATACAGTTGGAACGGAAATCGGGTAATAAATCCAGGCGATAAAGAGATTCTAATTCTGATGAATAATTATATTTTCTCTTTGTAACGGTGGAACAGGAGAGGAGTAGACATATAATTACTCCTCCTGCTACTATAAAGTGATTCTTAATCCATTTATTCTGCATATTATAATTCTCTTTTTCCTTGATAAACAAATCCTTATTCGTCTCCCCAGGCATTATTTCCTTTCGTCTTTTTCCAGGTTTCGCGCATCTGATGAATATTCCAGAAATTAATCAAGGATTTCAATTTGCGACTTGCTTTATCCGGAATGGCGGGAATGGGATAAGCTTTATCCTGATACCAATAGGCAACTGTGGCAATATCCAAATTCATATCATTGGATGTACCATGTTCAATGGTTGCTTTCAGTGATTTTTCAAAGAAGACAGGATCGTTTATAAAGAAACGGTACGCATGGGTACGTCCTAACCATCCGGTTTCATTATTCACCCGGGGGTAACCGAAGAAAGGACTTTGGAAAGGTTCTTTTGGACACCATGAAGTATTGAAAAAATCTTCTGTTCCGGTACCTACCATTGAAGGTATTTCTTCTCCATCGATGAACCACATGTCATCTCCTTCGCCATACCAGGCAGTTGAGGGATTTTGAACATAGTAATTTAATCCGATGAAGTGGCCTTTACCTTGAATATCAGCAAATACATAATTTTCTTTTCCATTTATGTTGGCTATTTCTCCTCCAGTTTCGGGGTCTCTTACCGGAACTGTGACTTCACGATTGAACCATGCATGGAAACGTCCCATATCTTTTGGGAGTTTAGCTACTTCATAGTAGTCTACATAGAAAAAGATGTTATCAATAGCATTGTCAGCCTGATTTTCTATTTCAATGCGGGCACCTTTTTCAAATGGCATCATAAAGTAGGTAGACATACCTGTTCCATCTGCAGGCCCGGTGGATAGCGCATACGATGAGAAATTGTAACTTTCATTCCAGCCTTGTCCGAAAAAAGGTCCTATCGGAGACTCTACCGAAGGATAATCATTTCCATCCCAATATATTCGCAGGATAATGTCATTCCGGTTTATTAAATGAGGGGGAGGAGCAATGGTAAACCAAATGTGGTTGATAATTCCTGCTCCTTGAATATCGCAGATGATGACCTTCTCATTGGGTTTGATACCAACAATACGATCACCGTTATAACCATTTTTATCATAACTGCTTATGCGTTTTGATCGGTAGCCGCTTTTTGTTTTTGCCAGATTATATAGCTCTCCATCCATTTGCTGGGAGAAGGCTGATAAAAAGGGAAGATATAACAGTAACAATAGTAAACTACGTTTCATATTTTCATTATTTTATTTCTCAGTTCCTGGTTCATTAAGAGCAGGAACTGAGAAATTGATGAATAATTAAATTACTTCCATCCCGGATTCTGTTCCAGTTGCGGATTCAGCAAAATCTGGCGGGTAGGCAAGGGGAATAGATAATGTTTGTTAGGATCAAACTTTCTGTCTGATGCTTTCTCCAGGATGATAACACCTTCTTCGTCTATATCATAGCCCAGATTATTCCAGCGACCGTCTGTTTCATACTCAGTACCTTTATACTTGATACCTCTTAATGGTTGATTGAGTTCTATTTCTGCTGTTTTCCAACGTCTCAGGTCGTCCAAGCGGAAACCTTCCAAGCTTAATTCGATAGTTCTTTCACGACGTATCTCTTCCAGCATATTCAACCCGTTTGTAGTAACGAAATCATTAGTAAGGTGTGGCATGCCAACCCTGTCTCTTAATTTGTTAATACTTAAGTCCAATTCCGTATCTGATATCTTACTATTCTTTTCGAATGATGCTTCCGCATAGATCAGCAATACTTCGGTGTAACGGATGATAGACCAGTCATTTCCTAACGGGAATGTAATTTCAGCCTCGAATTTTACATTCCTGTATCCTGTCTGAGTCCAAAAACCAAATTCCACATTATAGACAATTCCCCTATTCGGATCGTCCAGATTGTCCCAGTTTGCATTGTACATGGGTTGTGAGAATAACCAGAAGCGTTCACCCGGTTTCAGGAAGAAGATATCCATACGGGGATCACGGTCTTCATATTCGGAAGTAAGTCTTTGATAGCCTTTGAATACAGTATTCGGATGATTAATAGGCAAACCATTTTTATCCAGATACATATCTGCCAGCTTCTTAGTCGGACAAAGATTACCGGAATGTTCGTAACGCGGAGATTCTCTGAGGTCTTCGTCATAGCGCTGTGCTAAAATGGTTTCTTTATTATCGGCTTTGGTTAAACCAGCCGGATTAGCCTTAATTTTAGAAAGCGTGAAGAAGTATTTATAAGCTAAATCTCCTAATTCTGTTCTATGATCCCATAATTCATATTCATTGCTGTCAATCACACTCTTGGAAGCCGATATTGCATCGTCCAGAAAAGCTTCAGCTCCTTGCAGACCATGATATTTTCTCCATGTTCCTTCAAACAGTGAAAATCTGGCTTTAAAAGCTAAGGCTGCTCCCTTTGATATACGACCTTTATCATCATTAGCTATTTCTGATTCAAGTGGTAATCCGGAGATGGCTTCGTCCAAGTTCTTTTTGATAAAGGCAGCGATTGTTTCCCGAGAGTCACGCGGACCGTACAATAAATCCTTATCATCCAATGTAAGAGTTTTCTCAATTAAAGGAACACCTCCGAAACGCCTTAATAAATTGAAATATTGGTATGCTCTGAAAAATTTCATTTCAGCTTCATAGACTTTTATGTCATCTTTCAATTCATCCGGTGCAGTTGCGCATCTTTCAAGACCATAGTTTATATAGCGTATAGCCGAGTAAGCCCCATCCCAGGTTCCATCCGTAGTTCCGGCAATGTATGAGCTGTTACTTACATTATTAAATCCTGAAGGTTTAGTAATGTCTGACATATCATCATCCGAATTGAAAGTGGATAAGCCATAATAAAAATTATTCGCGTATCGTTTGAAATCCTCTGCATTGGCAAAATATACAGGTTCGGAGATTACATCTTTTGAGTATAAATTCAAGCCTTTTTCACAGGAAACTGTAGTACCCAATAATAGTAAACAGTATCCTAATATTATATATTTATGTGTTTTCATATTATCTGTTTTTTAAAATTGTACATTCACACCTATAGAATATGTTCTGGAGAAAGGTATTAAGTTTTCGTTGTAGGGAGCTTCAGGATCAAATCCGTCAGGCAAATTATCCCATTCAAACAGATTCATACCCGTTGCGTAGATTCTTAAATTTTCAACGCCAAACTTCTTTGTAAGTTTGGTTGGGAATGTATAACCTATCTGAACTTCCTTCAATCGCAAATATCTGTTATTAAAATATTTATATGGTGCGGTTGACCACATATAATTGTTACCCTGGATACCTCCATCCTGAGTTAAACGAGGATATTCTGCATTCGGACGATCCGTGCTCCAGGTATTGTGATAGAAATATTTGGAGGATTGCTTCCATACTTCTCCACCTCCTGCATAGGTTCCGTTTATACAATTCCATTTACCTACGCCTTGCAGGAATGCGCTGAAATCAATACCTTTCCAGTCAAGTCCTAAGTTAATACCGTATAAATAGCGTTGGTTATGAGTACCTTTATATACAATGTCACCGGAGTTGGAATCTCCTTCCTTGTATAATGTCGGTTCCAATATTCCATCTCCGTCTTTATCTACATATTTGGCATCACCCACTCTCAGATTAGTAGGAATTCCACCTTTCATCTTAGATTTATAATCTGCAAGGTCTGCTTCGTCTTTAATGAATCCATCAAATTCATAGATAAAGAATGCATTGGTGGGATAACCCTCTACAAAAGCATTCAGGCCGTGGCCCGGATTTCTGGAATCACTTAAAGAAACAACTTTGGTTTTATTATCGCTTAAGGATACCCCTAATCTATAACCAACCTTACCTATTTTATCTTTCCAGTTCAGTGTAAGTTCCCAACCGTTGGTTCTAACGTGAGCTCCATTGATGGAAGGGGCACTTGTTCCCAGTATAGTAGGAAATTCTTCTGCATAGAACATGTTTTTGTTATCTTTGATAAAATAGTCGAAGGTACCATTCAAACGATTATTCAATAGTCCGAAATCGACTCCGGCATTATAAGTTTCAATGGTTTCCCATGTTCTATCGACAGCTGGCATACCTCCTAATGATGCATTAGGAACTTTCAATGGATTATTGGAATCTCCGAAGGGATATTGTCCGCCTACAAAGATGTATTGGTAATGATCGTATAATCCGATACCTGCCTGATTACCGAGTTGTCCCCAAGAAAGTCTGATTTTTAAATTGTTCAGATAGTTCTTGGCTGGCGTGAAGAAGTTTTCATTGGAAATGATCCACGAACCGGAAACACCCCAGAAGTCTTCCCATTTATGACCTTTGGCAAATTTGGAAGAGCCGTCATTACGGTAGGTTGTTTCAACAAAAACACGATTGTCCCAATTGTAACTTAAACGTCCGAAAATGGAAGTAATAGCCCATGCGTTGGAATATTCATCGTTATATTGCTGTTCTGCATCTCCTAAACCCAATATTGGCAATTCATCGGTAATCAGATTGTAACGGTAGGCATTGAACCCTCTGCTATCGAGTTCTTCGTGAGAAGCACCGAACATCGCATTGAACATATGCTTGTCTGTAATATTGAAATTATAGTTGGCATGCAAAGATGTAACTATATGCTCATTTCTGCCGTAAAGAGATTCCGTTTTAGTCTTTCCACCTTCCCAGTAATCTATTACATCGTAGTTTAGAGAACCATCCCAATGATAAGTTTGGTGTCTTTTGCGATAATACTTCTCATCAGTGATATCATAATTCAATGACATGTCACCTGTAATGGTTAAGTTTTTGATAGGAGTAATATCAAAGCCCAACTGTGTGTAATAAGAATAATAAGTTTTCCATTTATTACCTGTGTGCTGTGCATAGGCAATCGGATTACCGAAACCACCGGAAGCATAATACTCTCCTTGTGGATTATAAGTAGGCTGGCAGTTCCAGGTCCAGTAAGTTAACCATGCCAGATGATCGATGTTATAAGGCTCTGTTACTTTCTTACGACCTACATATACATTGGAACGGAGTTTAATGTACTTATTCACATTATATTCATATTTGAAGCGTCCCCAATATTTCTTGTTATTGTGTTCTCCATAGTTGAACATGGAACCTTGATCAAGATAACCTATAGAAGCATAGTAATTGGATTTTTCCGAACCTCCGGATATGGATAGATTGTGTGAATGGTCAAAAGCTGTTCCATACATTTCGTCCCACCAGTCATGCCAACCTAACACTAAATCAGGAGTATCACCAAATGGACCTTTTACAACCTGAGGATTCTTGGAATAGATATCGGCAGTTTCTACATAAGGAAGTAGATGAGTGAAGAAATGATTGGTTATCCCATCATTGGCATACAATTCACCCATCATTTCGATGTGCTGCAGAACGTTTACTTTCTGCGGTACACTGGCAGGGGCATTGAAAGTAAAATTACCGGTATAACTGATCGTCGGCTTTTCGGATTTACCTTTTTTTGTAGTGACCAATAAAACACCGCCGGCTGCACGAGCACCATAAATGGCGGCCTGTGCATCTTTCAGGATAGTGATATTCTCAATATCCTGTGGATTAATCTTATTCAGAGCATCTGCATTATTGTCTTTATACGGAATACCATCTACTACTACCAGGATTCCCGGATCCGAACGCGATGTAACGCCTCTGACCTGAATGGAATAACCTTCTTCACCTACTTTACCCTGATTCGTTCTTCTGATTTCCATACCGGGAACCACACCTTGCAAAAGTTCGGCCGTATTCGTCACCGGTCTGTTCATTAATTTATCAGAGTTTACCAGGTCTACTGCACCGGTGGTGGTAGCCCTGGTCTTTGTACCATAACCGATGGCTACTACTTCCTGAAGCATTACAGCATCTTCTTTCAATCTGATGTTAATAACAGACTTCTTTCCGACTTCTACTTTTTCAGATTTCATTCCAACAAAGGAGAAAACTAATTTTTTTCCATCCTGAGTTGTAATTTCATACTTACCGTCTACATCCGTAATAGTCCCGATAGTGGTTCCTTCTACCGTTACTGAAACACCAGGCATAGGATTACCTTCTAAATCTTCAACTACGCCATGTACTACCTTTTGTTGTGCCCATAGCGGAGCTCCCACTATCAAGCAAATTGCAAGCAAAATTGTTGCTAAGCATCTGTTTTTACATGCTGATTTCATAATTAATTGATTTAATGTAACAAAAAAGAAAAAATGTTTATTGTATTTTGAGGTAATATGCTCCAAAGCGGCATGTATTTTGAAATCCATGCAACACACCACTTTGGAAACATGTATTGTTCTTACTCAAAGGTTATTTGCAATTTGTCTCCCAAACGCATCTGCAAACCATTTAATGATATTTCAGTATAACCATTTGTATTTGCAGCACTGACAGCAATATCCTGATTGTTTAATGAAGCTTTTAGATTATTGATGCCTGTTCCTACCGGTAAATTGACTTGTAACTTGTCAAGATACAAACGGCCAAATTTCACTTCCACACAATTAACTTGTTTATTGTTTTTGCGGGTTTGTGAGATATTTCCCCATCCTTCAGCTGCATTAAAGAATCCGGTAAAATCATCTTTCCTGAGTTTCGGATCAAATCCCATAATACCTTTAGGTCCGTCATACCAATAACCCTGTACTGCTTGTAGTATTCCATAAGATGCCATAGCACGGGCATAATGGTCACCACATTCTATTTCATTCCACGGATTGTGTTTCTTACCATCGTAACGTGAATGAATAGCTTTGACTATGGCTAAGCCTTCGTCAATCATATCACGTTTTATCATTTCAGTTGCAACTTGATATTCAATACCTGTCCAGACTTCATCACGATATCTTACACCATCTTCACCCGGATGTTTACTGTAAGGCCATGTGCATATGAATAATCCGGGTTCTCCGGCATGGGCATAATATCTTTCAGGAAGATGAGCTTCGCTTTGAGCTTTCACATCATTCGTCCAATTGAATTTCCAGATAGAACGCAATGCTTTATTGATGGCATCTGTAGGATAGATATCTCCTAAACGATAGAGGGAAGCCCATGTCTGGCCGAAAAGCTGGTCACTTAAGCAGCCTTTGCCGTATTGGTATTTAGGATATTCTTTTTCATCTACATCTTGATAGAAATATTCACCGTTCCACAGGCGATCCATGGTGTTTTCGCTACCTGCCGTATATATTTTCTTGTAATAATTGGCAGCTACGGTATCTTTCATAATGTAAGCCATCTTTTCACCGGCTCTCAATGCAGCTAAATAAAGTGCTCCTACATAGGTATTGGCACCGTTAAATGAAATGTCGTATGTATTCGGTTGAGTTTTAACGATCAGACCATCTTCATTGCCATCCTCATTTATAATGTATTGCAGGGAACGTTTTATCTTATCCCAGTTTCTTGAAAGGAAGAAATTATTCTTGGACATCAGGTGTTCACGATACATGCGTAAAATTACACTCGCGTGGCCATCAATTAAAACACCGTGTTCGCCATTACGTGATAAGATGGCTCCATCTTCTCTGAGAGAAACACTATAATCCGTTTTTTCACGCAGGTTGCGTTCCAGTTCCGGGAATAAGGCAGCCATTGATTGAGCATATCCCCAAACATGTGTGCAAGTTCCTTCGCAGGAGCCTACGCCTTCCCATGCCCAGAATTTGTCGGTAGCCCACCATTGGCAGGTTTCGGTTGCTAATGTAGAAATAGGCATCATTACACGTTGTACTAACCAGTAAGGTAAGGTAGTCTGATTGTAGTAAGTATTGTGGAAAGTATGCGTTTCCTTTGCTAATTCTGCATAGTTCTCATGCAATTGTTGGGCAACATCCAAAGAAGAGTTATACCAATTGGAATACATATTTCCGATAGCCGGGCTATTGGGAGGCAATGGCTTATTCCATTCAGAACCTTTGTAGCTTAATGGGCGGTTTGGGAAATACCATGAAAGCACAAATGTTACTTCCTTAGATTCTCCGGGTTGTAAAGTCATGGATGAGGTTAACGCTCCATTTATTTTATTACCAAGTTCCGTTTCTGCATATTCCACGTTATTTTTTGAATGGTCGGCCGTACCTGTTGCGTTATTATCGAAGACAGATAAAGCAAGATTTCCAAAGTATGCGTGTGATTTGTCGATAGTCGTTGCAGGAGCATCTACAGGCGAATTGGAAAACTCTATATTGTCTACGCTAATATGTCCCCAATCACCTTCCACACTGTCTACAATTTCCAGATAAGCTTTTTTCCCTTTATATTTTGATACGTCCCAATTGCGTGGCAGGAAATCTTCATTGTTATTACCGGTTGCAGACATTACCACCTTGCCATCGATCACTAAATTGATGCAAGTTTTTCCTGGATGAGAACCACCTGCGATATTGAAGGAAATGAATTTATATTTGATGGCAAATGGTTGGGATGTCAATTTGCCAACAGGCTTATCATAATTTGTATATGAATTGGCTAAGTAGTTGCCATAATCGCTGCCAAAAGGATTCTGGTTGCACTGTTCTCCGGGAGAAGGCTTTCTTCCAAAAGCTGTTCCTTCTACTTTCCAGCGATTATAAGTTCCGCTTTCAAAATTTTCAAAAACTTCATATTTACGGCTTTTATCAACTGCTTTGGTTGGCAGGTTATCTACTCTCATATCCATGTAAACGGATTTCCAGCCATTATTGTCAATCACTTTATTTTGTAACATCCCGTCCGCACGTCCTTTTAGATCAATACATACCAGGTTTTGCATCCAACCTTCCAAACTGGCTGTAATCTTTTTATCCGACGTGTTTTTTACTGTATATTTCATGATTGTTGCCGGAGTAGCAGATTTTTTAGCGTCCAGTGGAACAAATGGTGAATAGACTTCTGCGGATACTTTAACGGGCAGATTTTCATTTTTTTGTCCGTACTCAATAAAAGCAATCGGATATTCACCTATAAAGGCAATGTCGTCAAAGTTTTTTTTATTTAGTTCTTTCGTTACTTTTTTATTGCCATCGTCTACTGTTATTTTGAATCCCTGATCGATGTAGCTTGCCGGTTCAAAAGTTTGATAACAGACTTTCCAAGGACCTAACGGAGTGTCAAAATTTAATAACCAGTCTATTCCATAACCTGTGTTATAAGCATTATTTGCAATCCACCAGTTGGCTAATGTCCCATCGCCACGGACATATAACTGTCCGGCACAAATGCCTCCAACCGGCATGCCGATGGTTGTAAGTTCATCACCTTTGTATACTTTTCTTTCACCTTTTGTTTCTTTGTCTCCAATGAATGACTTTATATCACCTTTATCCAGAGATACTTTGTGGTCAGGTGAATATTGGGAAAAAGAAGGTAAAGATAAAGACATCAAACATGAAAGAGTTAATAATTTAATTTGCTTCATAATCTTTTGTTTTGTAATTAGAAATAATTGAAAACAATCTATATTACCTTATTTTTTTAATACCTATCTGCTTTAATTTGTCTGATATTTGAAATCAGTTTTGTTGCCGGAAACAACACAAGATTGAATATCAAGACTACCATAAACAACATTAATAATGGGTTTTCCCTGTTGCATTTCAACTGTCCCAAATCCAGTATTTGTGGATAAAAAAGTTTTAAAACTATTACCTATTCTAGAGTCTATATATAGAGTATGGTCTACTGCATCGTAACGAAGCCCTGTTAAAGCTTGAAGCAGACTGTAGCTTGATAGTGCACGTGCATACCAACCTCCACATTCATATTCATTAAAAGGATTTCGTACTTTTCCATCATAGCGTTCGCGTACTGTACGGACAATATCAAGGCCTTTTTCAACTTCACCTTCAAAAATCAAGTGAGAAGCAACCTGGTATTCGATTCCGGTCCATACTTCATCGCTGTAGACAAACGGAAGACTCAATTTGCCTCCTTTAGGCCAGGTGCATAATAAAACTCCTCCATCTTTGCCAAGCCCATAAGTAGGGCGTTGAGGATTTGCATGATCACTTAAATCTTTACGGAGATTATACTTATAAATAGAGTTCAGGTGACTTTTTACTTTGGCTTTATCAATAGGTTCATCTAAACCTGCTACCAGCGACATCCAACAGCCGATAATACCATCTGACAAACAACCTTTGCCATATTGATATTTTGGACCTTCTTTTATAAGTATAGCACGTGCTTCTTCCGAATAATCACTATTCCAATTCTTTTCGGCTATAGCTATCGGGTCTGGTGATTTCAGATTCTCCCATTGTATATTCTGGATGAAATATTCTCCGTCATATAATTTTGTTTCCATATAATCTTTACTTTTTGCAAGCAATGATTCATATTCGGAAACGTTTTCATTTAAGGCTTTACCTAACTGTATAAAACTTTGCAGGGCTGCTGCATAAAAGCTGGTACACATACCGTCGGCTCCCCAGAATTCAATATCGTATGTATTGTGATGAGGCTCCTCTAATGCACCTGTGCGCCGTGGGTCCCAAGTGTTAATACAATAATCAAGACTATTTTTTACCTGAGGATACATCATACGTAGCCAATCTGTATCTCCACTGATTCTCCAATCGCGGTAGATTTTGATAATCCCTCCTAATTGTCCATCTGCTGCTGCATGGAAATCATGTTTCACAGCGCGGATAGGAATATTGGTTCTGAACATCTGGTGTCCTTCTTTATTTTGACTTATAAAGAATTCGCTTTCACGCAGAGTTCTTTCCATTGCCGGGAAAAGGTGGGGAATGGCTTGTGCATAATTCCATACATGTGTGCAGGAACCATGGCATGAACCCCATGTGTCACCACATCCTTCGAAATTCCATAGACGGCCATCATGTTGGCGCATTACAGTTGGCGATTTGAGGATGGAAAGGTTAGAACTTACAGCATCAATAACCTCTGCCGGTAAAGTAGTATTATAAAAAGTATTTGTAAATAGTTCAGTTTTCTGTTTAAGCTCATCATATTTCGATAGCCAATATTCTGAAACTTCATTAATATCGGCGAAACGACTACTATACCAGGGACGATAATATTGTGGAGTTTCCACTTTTTCCACGATAGGGCACTCTGAAGATTTATCATCTTCGGAAACAGCATCGGCACCAATACGCATATTGCTATCGGGAACATACCATGCCATTTGCAGACGAACCGAATAAGTTTCTCCGGCTTTTACTTTGAAAGGTACGTATAATGAAGCTCCAGGGGCTTCTTCTTTTACAGGAGCATTTTCTACAATCTTTCCATCAGCAATAGCATTCCAGGCCATCGTCAGAGGATCCCACCATCCGCCACGAAACCAGCAGCAATTTACTTTCGTTGCATCTGTATTGGTATAGATGGCAAAGTCACCTTTCAGGTGTTTTTCATTATCTGAAGCATTCTGTGATAAGATAAAACCATTCTTCATGGCACGAATTGTGCGGGGGGCTCCATGCATTGCCATAAAGTTGCGGGTGTTATATGAAAAGATAGCTTCCACATCTTGATCTGATGTATTGGTAAAAACATATTCGAGGGCTCCGACGGGTAAGCTGGAATTATCCTGATCAGTAGGGATAAACGGGCTCCATCCTTTTAATTCAACATTCAGGGGAATATCTTTGTCCGATAAGCGAATAGATGCAAATGGAAAACGCGAACTGAAACTTGCATCTTCAAATCGAGGTAACCCCCAGGATGTCAAAGGTCCTCCCAGAGCTGATTCCGGGCCACCAAATTTTTTACGGTCAGGCACAGGTCCTTCTAAAACTTTAGAGCCTTTATCGTATCCTTTCACGTGTATGGCAGCAAACATACAAGGTTCATTAAAGATGTTGGGCTGATGTCTGACTGACATATTAGAAATGGCACCAGTGCCTTCCAGACAAAACATGCCCGCACCCATTCCTCCGATGGGGAATGCAATGCGATTTAGGAATTCTCCCTTGTATTCTTTGTTGTATTCACTGATCTGTGGTTCATTTTGCCTTTCATTACGGCAAGAACTGAGTGAGATAAGAACAATAGTTCCTAAGACTAAGAGATTTTTCATGTTAGATATTTTTTCTGATTAAAACTAAAGGGGACTATTTGGCTATTTCTGCCAATTGAAGGTATTTTTTATAAAGTATTTCATAGATTTTCTTTCTTTCTGTAT
>ENA-UAOT01000064-UAOT01000064.1-human-gut-metagenome-genome-assembly--contig:-NODE-64-length-49835-cov-7.530735_pt1 | contig 49835 bp, 42 predicted proteins | sample MGYA00243475_ERZ654567 | MGnify/ENA primary metagenome ERZ654567 (study PRJEB26926, sample SAMN06164482) | human gut metagenome | biome: ENVO:00009003; feature: ENVO:2100002; material: ENVO:00002003... | reverse complement strand
GAAAAAAGCAACAAAAAGAAAAATAAAAACAACAAAATGAACAAAAATCATCCGATCAAATTCTATTTATTTTTTACAATTAAAGCAATAAAAAACGAATATAGACATACGTACTATTTCATTAAAAATCCCTGCGATCTTTTTAATTTCAATGAATATCAGAAAAGAAAAAACAAAATGTTCCCTTATTATAGCAAAACATCTTTAAGCCGCAGATTTCTCATCCTTTAATCGAACGCTCCGACTTATAGCACCGACCGATCCTCGTTAGGAATAATTATTGCATAGAAATTAAGATAAGATTCGAAATGACGAATCCACACACGACAAACTTCGATTTTTCCAACCGTTTATGAATACCAACGACTTTGCATTGACCATCCTGCTCGGAATCAAAAAATTCCTCGCCTGGATCGGCATTCCGTCCCATATGCTCGACAAAATGGACGAACTCCTGTTTCTGATCGTAATCGTGATTATCGCATTCATCGTCGCGGGAATCGTCCACGCCGTATTGGTGCATCTGGCGAAAAAGATTCTGAAACGCAAACGCGTCGGATTCTTCGAATCGATGTTCAAATACGGCGTATTTCGGAAGCTGACGGCCATCATTCCGCCGCTGATGGTTTCCGCCCTGCTGCCATTCGCTTTCAGCAAAGATTCCGCCTGGTTCATCCTGAGCGAGAAGATCACCTGGATCTATTTTTTCATCGCCCTGATTATCTCCGTAAACGCCATACTGAACACGATCGGAGATGAGCTGAAAAAAAACAAGCAACTGAAAAACCGCCCGATGAAGGGATTCATCCAGATATTCCGCGTGGTTTTCTACTGCGTCGTCGTGATCGTTATCATTTCGATCCTGATCAACAAATCGCCGCTCAACCTGATTACGGGACTGGGTGCTTTCACTGCCGTACTGATGCTGGTGTTCAAGGATACTATTCTGGGACTGGTCGCAGGCGTAATGATCTCCGAAGACGACATGCTGCGCATCGGCGACTGGATCGAAATGCCGCAGAACAACATAAACGGCACCGTTATCGACATATCCCTGGATGTCGTGAAGGTTCAGAACTTCGACAACACGATCGTAACCGTCCCACCCTATTCGCTGGTTTCGGGTTCGTTCATCAACTGGCGGGGCATGAGCGACTCGGGCGGACGGCGCATCATGCGCGAATATACCCTGAAACTCGATTACATCAAACCGTGCACGCCGGAATTTCTGGAGAAAATGAAAGCCTTCGACAAAGAACTGGCGCAATTCATAACCGAAAAACAGAAGCAGGCAGCCGATGGAAAAGTCGCCAATACGGACAATCCAGAAGGGCTGGTGAACGGAACTATCGACACGAATCTCGGTCTGTTCCGGGCCTACATATCGATGTATCTGCGGCGCCATCCTTTCGTCAGCAAAGAACTGCTGCTGATGGTGCGGACACTGCCGCCGGTAGCCAACGGCCTTCCGGTACAGATCTACTGTTTCTCCTCGAACAAAAACTGGCCGAGTTACGAATCCATCCAGGCAGAAATCATGGAACACTTCGTTTCCGTATTGCCGGCGTTCGAACTCTATCCGTTCCAGAACGCAGACGCCCGCGATATGATCCTGAGCAGCTACATCGAATCCGCCAAAGTCGATCTATCGACACTGATCGGAATCCCCTGGCATACGACCGTCACGCAAAGCAACCCGTTCGATGTAGAAAAACAGGAGGTGCAAGACACACCTCCGAAAGCATAAGCCGTTCGGAGTTCCACCCGCTATCGACAAGGCGATCCGTCCCGAATATCGGAAAAAGCGAACATCGGGAACAGGCATAGGTTCACCGAAGTACAACAGCCGGCCCGGACCCGCCCCGACGGATTAGGACCATACAGAAACACCCCCTGCCGGAATCGGCAGGGGGTGTTCGTTACTCGCAGGGCAACGTCCGCTAAAAAAGAAAACGTATTTTCAGCATTAGTACAACAATTCCCGGTTCCTGTCTTCCCGTACCCGAACGCCGACCGACACAGCGAAACTCCACCCTGCCGACTATTCACGAACGCCGTCCGTCAAAACCGTTTGGTGTAACGATGACAGTACGGCTGCGTACCTTTACGGTTGTAGTAGTTCTGGTGGTATTGTTCAGCCGGCCAGAAGCGGGAGGCTGGGGTTACGTCGGTCACCACGCTGTAGCCCTTCTCCTTCAGGATACGGATCAGCCGTTCGGCAACCTCCTTCTGCTCGGGGGTAGTATAGAAAATCTCCGACCGATACTGATCGCCCAAGTCGGGTCCCTGTCCGTCGAGCTGGGTCGGATCGTGTATCTCGAAAAAGAGCCTGGCAAGAGTTTCGTAAGAGACTTTCGAAGGATCGAACTCGACTTCGACGGCCTCGGCATGGCCCGTTTTATGGCTGCACACCTGCTCGTAGGTAGGATTCTCGGTATGGCCGCCGATATAGCCCGAACGAATGCTCTTCACTCCGTCCACCTTACCCAGCATATACTCCACGCCCCAGAAACAACCGCCGGCGAAAATAGCCCGTTCGGTTTGCACCGATTTCGGCGGCTCGGCTGACGAGGTATTTTCAGGCTTTTCGGCAGAAGCCGCTGCCGGTTCCGCGACCGGCACGGTCGGAACGGCTACCGGCACGAAATCGAGGGAGAGGGAATTCACGCAATGGCGCGTATTTTTAGCGGTAAATCCTTCGCCCGTAAAGATGTGGCCCAAATGGGCTCCGCACTTGGCGCAGAGAATCTCCGTACGGCGTCCGTCGGCATCCGTTTCACGGCGCACGGCACCCGGAATTTCATCGTCGAAGCTGGGCCAGCCGCAGCCGGCATCGAATTTATCCTGCGAACGGTACAACGGAGCACCGCACCGGCGGCAGCGGTAGGTGCCGTCTTCGTCGTGGAGGTAATATTTACCGGAAAAGGGCGCTTCGGTTCCTTTTCGAACGATCACCCGCTCTTCTTCGGGAGTCAATGGTTTCATATTCTGTGCATTTAAAGTTATTGCCATGCCCGTAAGCACGGTCGCAATCGACAAACAGCGTATCATATTTTTGTTCCTGCAAAAAATACACCGAAATTGTCCGGAAACGTATTCATCCATACGCAAGATAGCGACCTCTTCCGTGCAACCGGAAATCCGGCCGGTATCAGCGAGGAATGAAGTAAAAAGAACAAAAAGCCGGAGCAGAATACCCTGCTCCGGCTTCGAACGATATATCGGCGAATTACTTCACCTCTTGCCCCCGGAGGAATACCCGGTGGATAAGCGGAGAGGTATAGGCATACGGCAGATATGCCACCGAAGGAATCTTCGTCGTGAGGAAGAAGTTCGCCTTCTTGCCTACGGTGATCGAACCGTACTCGCTGCTCAAGCCCATGGCGTAAGCACCGTTCAGTGTCGCGGCGTTGATCGCTTCGGCCGGCGTCATACGCATCTTGATGCAGGCCAGCGAAACGATCATCTTCATACTGCCCGAAGGCGATGAACCGGGGTTGAAATCCGAAGCCAAAGCCACGCTCAAACCGCCCTCGATCATTGCCCGTGCAGGAGGATACGGCATCTCCAGGAAGAAAGCGGCACCCGGCAGCATCGTCGGCATCGTACCGGACGTACGCAGCACTTCAATCTCCTCGGCCCCCATGCGCTCCAGATGATCGACGGACAGCGCCTTGTTGCGGACACCGACCTGCACACCGCCCGAAACGGCCAGCTCGTTGGCATGGATCTTCGGCACGAGACCGTACTCGGCACCCGCACGCAGGATCTGCTCCGTCTCTTCGACGGTGAAGAACCCCTGGTCGCAGAAGACATCGACGAACTCGGCAAGCTTCTCCCTGCCGACGGCAGGGATCATCTCCCGACAGATCAGGTCCACATACTCCTGCTGGCGGCCTTTATAGGCCCGGCCTACGGCATGAGCTCCGAGGAAAGTGGCACGGACGGTGATCGGCGAAGTTTCGCGGATGCGACGGATCACCCGCAGCATCTTGAGTTCATCCTCGGTCGTAAGACCGTAGCCGCTCTTGATCTCGACGCAGCCCGTACCCATTGCGATAATCTCGCGGATACGTTCCATCGCCTGCTCGTAAAGCTCGTCCTCGGAAGTTTCGTGCAAGCGGTCGGCGGAATTCAAGATGCCGCCGCCCCGCTTGGCGATCTCTTCGTAGCTCAAGCCGTTGATCTTGTCCAGGAACTCCTGTTCGCGGCTTCCGGCATAAACCAGATGGGTATGCGAATCGCAGAACGAAGGGAAAAGCATGCCTCCCTCCGCATCGACGACTTCCGTGTCGGGAGCCACCTCCGGCATCTTGTCCATCGTGCCGTATGCAGCGATACGATCGCCGTCGGCCAGCAGCCAGGCGTTGTCGATCTCGCCGAGTACATTCATGTCGCGCCCCTTGACCCGAAGACGGCCGCTCTCGTCCACGCCGACGATCTTGGCTATGTTCTTAACGAGTAACATTACAATTTCTCGGTTTGAAGGAATTTCACCGAAGCGTCGATCAACGTGTACATCACCTGATCGTTCTCGACGAACGGCACATGCTTACGGTAAGCTGCCAGCAGATCCTCGATGGGCTTCGAAGAACGCAGCGGACGGCGGAACTCGAGGGCCTGTGCCGCATTGAGCAGCTCGATAGCCAGCACACGCTCGGTGTTCAGCACCACACGGTAGAGCTTCGTGGCAGCGTTGGAACCCATGCTGACGTGGTCCTCCTGACCCTGCGACGAAGGAATCGAGTCGCACGAAGCGGGCCAGCAAAGACCCTTGCTCTGGCTCACGATCGAAGCGGCCGCGTACTGCGGAATCATAAAACCGCTGTTCAGACCCGGCTTGGCCACCAGGAACGAGGGCAGCTCGCGTGCACCCGAAATCAGCTTGTAAATACGACGCTCGGAGATGTTGCCCAACTCCGCAACAGCAATAGCCAGGAAATCCATCGCCAGAGCGATCGGCTGTCCGTGGAAATTACCGGCCGAAACGATGATATCCTTCTCGGGGAAGATCGTCGGGTTATCCGTAGGGCTGTTGATCTCGGTTTCGAGAACACCGCCTACATAGTCGATCGTATCTTTCGACGCACCGTGTACCTGGGGAATGCAACGGAACGAATAGGGATCCTGCACGTGCTTCTTCGGACGGGCGATCATCTCGCTGCCTTCGAGCAGGCGACGGAAATTGCGAGCCGTAGTGAGCTGTCCCTTGTGGGCACGGATTTCATGCACCTCGTCGATGAACGGGTTGATGCGGCCGTCGAATGCGTCGAGCGACATCGCGCCGATCAGGTCGGCCCACTCGCTCAAGCGACGAGCCTTGATAAGCGAATATACGCCGAAAGCCGACATGAACTGCGTACCGTTCAGCAGGGCGAGGCCCTCCTTCGATTGCAGCGAAATAGGCTTCCAGCCGAACTCCTTGAGGACTTCATCGGCCGGGCGCTGCTCGCCTTTATATTCCACTTCGCCGAGGCCCAGCAGCGGCAGGCACATGTTGGCCAGCGGAGCCAAGTCGCCCGAAGCACCCAGCGATCCCTGCTGGAACACGACCGGCAGCACGTCGTTGTTGAAGAAATCGACCAGACGCTGTACGGTTTCGAGCTGCACGCCCGAATTGCCGTACGAAAGGGACTGGATCTTGAGCAGCAGCATCAGCTTCACGATCTCGGCAGGAACGCGCTCGCCCGTACCGCAGGCATGCGACATCACCAGGTTCTTCTGCAACTGCGAAAGCTGGTCCTTGTCGATCGAAATATTGCAGAGCGAACCGAAGCCGGTCGTAATGCCGTAGATGGGCTCTTTCTGGGTTTCCATCTTGTTATCCAGGTATTCGCGGCAACGCACGATGCGTTTTTTCGCATCTTCGCTCAAGTCGATTTTGATATTGTTTTCCAGAATTTCGCGGACACGATCGACCGTAAGATGCTCCGCGCTGATATGATGAATCATCGTTGTATTTCTTATTAAAGGTTAATACTCAAAAATAAGTCGAATTGTTTTTCGGTGCTCTCGACGTCCGGCACACAGGGAATCCCCTCCGCTTCAGCCAATCGAAAGCATTCTCTCCGTCCGGCAACAACCGAACGGAGAGAAGACCGATCTATTATTTCACTTCGTCGATAGCCTTGCGAACCAACTTGTCGTCCGCCAGGTTGGGAAGGGTCACCTTCAGGCCCGGGGTACGCTCCATCTCGCGTTTGATAGCGAACATCGCGCCCTCGTTGCGGGCCCAGCTGCGGCGTGCGATACCGTTGTTCACGTCCCAGAGAAGCATCTCCTTGATATGACGCGCGGAATCCTCCGATCCGTCGATCACCATACCGAAGCCGCCGTTGATTACCTCGCCCCAGCCTACGCCGCCGCCGTTGTGGATCGAAACCCAGGTCGCGCCGCGGAACGAGTCGCCGATAACGTTCTGCACAGCCATATCAGCCGTACGGTTCGAACCGTCGTAGATGTTCGAGGTTTCACGGTACGGAGAATCGGTACCCGACACGTCGTGGTGGTCGCGGCCCAATACGACAGGTGCGGAAATTTCGCCGCGTGCGATAGCGTCGTTGAACGCGAGCGCGATCTTGGTGCGGCCCTCGCTGTCGGCATACAGGATACGCGCCTGCGAACCTACGACCAGCTTGTTCTTGCCGGCCTCCTTGATCCAGTGGATATTGTCGTCGAGCTGTCCGGCGATCTCCTTCGGAGCGGTCTTGCGAATCTCTTCGAGCACTTCGGTAGCCAGACGGTCCGTAGTAGCCAGGTCTTCGGGTTTGCCCGACGTACATACCCAGCGGAAGGGACCGAAGCCGTAGTCGAAGAACATCGGACCCATGATATCCTGCACATAGGAAGGATAGCGGAAACGACCGCCCTCGCCCATGATGTCGGCACCGGCACGCGAAGACTCCAACAGGAAGGCATTGCCGTAATCGAAGAAATACATACCCTTGGCGGTCAGCTTGTTGATCGCAGCCACCTGGCGGCGCAGCGACTCCTGAACACGCTTCTTGAACTCCTCGGGATCCTCTGCCATCATGCGGTTGGACTCCTCGTAGCTCAAGCCGACGGGATAGTAACCGCCCGCCCAGGGGTTGTGCAGCGACGTCTGGTCGGAACCCAGATCGACATTGACGTTCTCGGCAGCCAGACGCTCCCAAAGATCGACCACGTTGCCCTGGTAAGCCAGCGACACGGCCTCCTTGTTCTCCTGTGCCTTCTTCGCACGGGCCAGCAACTCGTCGAGCGAAGTATAAACCTCGTCCACCCAGCCCTGCGAATGACGCGTATGCACCGCTTTGGGGTTGATCTCGGCCGTGATGCTCACCACACCGGAGATATTACCCGCCTTCGGCTGCGCACCCGACATACCGCCCAGACCGGCCGTCACGAAGAGCATGCCGCGAATGTCTTTCTTACCCTCGGTAAGACGTTTGCGGGCTGCGTTGAGCACCGTGATCGTCGTGCCGTGCACGATACCCTGCGGGCCGATATACATATAGGAGCCGGCAGTCATCTGACCGTACTGCGAAACGCCGAGCGCATTGAAACGCTCCCAATCGTCCGGTTTCGAATAGTTCGGAATCACCATACCGTTGGTTACGATCACGCGCGGAGCGTCGGGATGCGACGGGAACAGGCCCATCGGGTGTCCCGAATACATCACCAGCGTCTGATCGTCGGTCATCTGCGACAGATACTGCATCGTAAGCAGGTACTGCGCCCAGTTCTGGAACACGGCACCGTTACCGCCGTAGGTAATCAGCTCGTGGGGATGCTGCGCCACAGCCTTGTCCAGGTTGTTCTGGATCATCACCATAATCGCAGCGGCCTGACGCGACTTGTGGGGATACTCCTCGATCGGACGGGCATACATCTCATAATCGGGACGGAAACGGTACATATAGATACGACCGTACTTGTGCAACTCCTCGGCGAACTCGCGGGCCAACACTTCGTGGTGCTTGGCCGGGAAGTAGCGCAGGGCATTGCGGATGGCCAGCACGCGCTCCTCCTCGGTGAGGATCTCCTTACGCTTGGGCGCGTGGTTGATGGTGGGATCGTATGGTTTCGGTGCGGGCAACACATCGGGAATACCCGCCTTGATCTGCTCCTGAAATTCCTTTACAGTCATTGTTTTATATGTATTAAATTATTTAATCTTGCTCTCGACGATTTCCAGAATCTCACGCTCGGCCTTCTCCGCATCGGCGACGATCCGGTTGGCCTGGCCGATCAGGTCGTCGGCGACGGCACGGTCTTTCAGGCCGGCGGCATTGATCTTCACGTTCAGACATGCACCCAGCACGGCGCTGCGGGCAGCCAGCGCTCCGACGCCGGCGTCGGTTACCGAATTGGGATTTCCCTGTTCGGCCATCGCCTTCACGATTTCGAACACCTTGAACGAGGTCTGCATCGTACGCAGAGGTACCTGCGTAGCGTAGAGCGTAGCCTCCTGCAATGCGGCGCTGCGGGCAGCTTTCTCCTCGTCGGTACCCTTCGGCATCGAGAATACGTTCATGATCCGGTTGAACGCTTCGGTATCCTCATCGACCAGGTGCAGCAACTCGGTCATCAGCTTCTGGCCTTTGTCCGCCCAGTCGGAGAACTCCTCCCAACGTGCGTCCCAGCCGGGTTTGTGCGACGACAGGTTGGCGACCATCGTACCCAAGGCAGCACCCAGCGCCCCCATGTAAGCGGAAATCGAACCGCCGCCCGGAGCCGGGGACTCGCTGGCGGTCTCCTCTGCGAAGCCGGTGCAGGTCAGATCGACCAGTTTCTTCTTCTTATTGTCCGCTTCGATCAGGTATTCGATCACCTTCTCTTCCGGTTTGAACGGCTTCAACTCGTCCAGACCCATCGACTTGATGGCGATACGGATGATCTCCTCCTCGGAAATACCGGTCGAACGCTCCTGCTTCTTCAGGAAATAGCGGCCCGCCTCGATCAACGTGCGCTTCGGAATCAGACCGACGATCTCGGTACCGGTCACACGCACACCGCGTGCGTTGGCAGCGCGGCAAACCTCGTCGAAAGCCACGTGGAGCGGCGTAACGGAAATATTGGTGATATTCATCGAAACCTGGGCGATCTGGTACTCGTCGATGAACCAGCCGATCGCCTTGGTAGCCTTCAGCGTACCGGGCTTCATGATGGTCTTGCCGTTCTCGTCCTTCAGGGGTTTGCCTACGGGCGAATTGCCTTCGCGTACCGGACGGCCCTTTTCGCGCACGTCGAATGCGATGGCGTTGGCCCGACGCGTCGAAGTGGTGTTCAGGTTGTAGTTCACGGCGATCAGGAAGTCGCGTGCACCTACGGCGGTGGCACCCGTGCGTGCAACGCCTTCGTCGAAGGGACGGTCGCCGAAATCGGGAGCTTTGCCTTCGTGATTCATCTTCTCGGGCAGCGCCTCGTACTCACCGGCACGGCATACGGCCAGGTTGCGGCGCTCCGGCGTAAAGGCTGCCGCCTCGTAGCAATAGGTCGGCACATGCAGCTCGTCGGCGATGCGCTCGGCCAACTGACGGGCCAGCTCGGCGCACTCCTCGAGCGTGATACCCGCGATCGGGATGAGCGGACATACGTCCGTAGCACCCATACGGGGATGCGCTCCCTTATGATTACGCATATCGATAACCTCGGCAGCCTTCTTGACGCCCTGGAAAGCCGCTTCCAGCACGGCTTCGGGTTCTCCGACGAAAGTAACCACCGTACGGTTGGTCGCTTCACCCGGATCGACGTCGAGCAACTTGACTCCGTCAACCGCCTCGATTGCGGAAGTAATCTGCTGAATAACAACCTTGTCACGGCCCTCGCTAAAGTTGGGCACGCATTCAATAATACGTTTTTCCATGTATTTTAGAGTATGTTAAGAATTTGTATTCGCTTCAGAATTAGCCCGTAAAACAGACCTACAAATATACGAAATAAATAAATATCCCTCCAAAGAAAGTTACAAATCTTTTATCGAAACGGGCTATACGGTTACAAACTATCACGTATTCCACGGCCGAATCTCACAATACGACACTTTTCGCAGCGATAAAACGGGCCGGGATTCGATCCCGGCCCGCCGCAAACAAACCTTTCCGGACACTACCCGATCGTCACGACGATACCGCCCGAAAACCAGACGCCGGGCATCTCCAACCCGCCGAAATCGAAATAACGGGTATCGGTCATGTTCATCACGTCGAAATAGAGCTTCCACCCCTTCTTTTCCCACGACAAACGGCCGTCCAACAGGAAATAAGGCTTGAAGTCACGCACTTCGGTCATCATCTTGCCGTCGGGATCCAACATCAGGGAACCGTCCGCATTACGCAAATAATAGGTATAGCTGCCGTTGCGGTCATATACCGCACCGGTCAGCGTGAGCGAACAGTTGCGCAGAAAACGGAATTCTACCGTCGCCGCCGCTTTGTGCTTCATGTAATCCAGCGCACTGGAAGTGATGACCCGATCGACTCTGCTCGTATGGATATAGCCGTATGAAACCGAAATCCGGTGCAGAAACCCGGTCGTCGTATAACCGCCCGAAACCTCCAGTCCATAGGTGTCGAGCTTGCTCTCCTGCTCGGAGTGCCACTTGCCCAGCTCCTCGCGCCAAACCCAGTCGATGATGTCGCGCCCCTGCCGGTAGTAAGTGAACAGCGAAGCATTCCACCCGCTGCGGGCGTAATCCGCCGCGAAACGATAGGTAATCGCATGTTCAGGCTTCAAATCCAGATTATTGAGCTGCGCAGGGGAGGTGTAATAAAGATCGGTGAAGGTGGGCAGTCGCATCGACTGGGCCGCACCGACCTCGAGCCGCAGCCCACGCACCGGACGATAGCCTCCCGAAAGGCTCCACAGGGCCGAAGTCCCATAAGGCGTGAAGCTCACCCCGGCCGAACCGGAAACGTCGAAACGCTCCCACTGTTTGACATGCCGCAGCCAGAGATTCCCCACGTGGCGGTCCTTGGCATGGGTATATTTGCCGTGCGGAGTCGGAAGCGGCTCGCCGAGATTGGTGCTGTAAATGTGGTTGTAGGTGTAATCGCCTCCCAGCGAGGTCATACCGCCCTTCCACGTACAGTCGGCCCAGAACTCGGCTCCTACGTTGTCCGTATTGTGATGATTCATCGGCGTACCGCGCGTCCAGTCGTAACGGTCGAAATTCTTGCGGTAGCTGACCGACGAATTGAGTGTGAAACGTCCGACGGATTTCACCCACCGCAGCGAAGAGAGCACCGTCGAAGTATGCTCGAACTGATCGGGATTGTACGCGGCATAGAAACCGTTCGAACCGAACGACCGGTTCTGATAACCGGCCTGGAAATCGAAAAATCCGGCCTTTTCACTGTCGTAGTTCATCCGCAAGTAACCGTTGTAGTTCTCGAAATCGGTGTTGTGGATATACCCGTCGCTGCGACGGTACGACCCGGCGGCAAAAAGGGAAAAACGGCCCTTGGTCACGGCCCCCGAGAGATTGCCGTACGCATAGCCGTCGCCGCCGCCCGCCGCCTCGATACGCAGATAGCGGGATTTGAGAGGCATCGTGCGGATATTCAGGGCCCCTGCATACGCACCGACGCCCGATACGCCGTCGATCAGATCGATTCCCGCGATGCAATCTATGTCGATCGGCAGCGAATGCGACTGATGACCCGTTCGGGCATCCGTAAAGTTAATACCGTTGAGCATGACCATCGTCTGGTCGAAGGAACCTCCCCGGATCATAATGTCCGCCTGCGTTCCCCTGCCGCTCCGTTCCCGAAGATCGATCGCAGGGCTCAAACGCAGCACAGACTCGAGAGTCTGAACCGGCGCCGAAGCACCCGCCTTTCGATCGAAAACGGAGGTGGACGACATCGCACTGCGCGTGGGGGTAGCTTTCACCCCCGTCACCTCGACCGTTTCGATCTCCAGCTCCCTGGCGATCGTAAGCGAATCGACGGTCTGCGCCTGCACGGGCGTCGTCGTGGACAGGAGAATGGTGGACATCGAAACAGAGAGGACTCCGATCGAAACCTGGCGTCGAAGGCTCGCGAAAGCGGCGTAACCCTTGCGACACCAGCGCCTGAAGCGCGGAGTACGCTTTGTTTGGATCTCTTTCATCCTGTAAAAATTAAAGTGATTAATAATATCGGCCTCGGTTCCTCTGCAGCGGAACTTCGGCCTGTCGGGGTGCAAAGATAATCCATTTGTCCGGACACACAAACGAAAAGGCCGGCCCTATGGCTGGCCGGCCTCTCTTTTCCATTCTATTTTTTATTACCACTCTTTCACCTTTTCGGATGCCTTATCGACCAATTCCTTGGTCTTGTCGAGCACTTTGCCTGCCTGCTCCTTGGCCTGTCCTTTCAGTTGCTGCGCCTGCTGGCGGGCGCTTTCCTTGACTTGGCCGGCTTTCGCGGCCACATGCTCTTTCACATCCTGTACCGTATCGGACAGATCCGCCTTCAGGCGCTCTTTGTCCGCATTCAATTTCTCATTCATACGAATAATTTTTTAGTCTATCTTTTTCTCTTTTTTATTGCCTACGGCAGCTACGATCCACAACAATACGATAGCACCGACTACCGAAGTGACGATACTGCCGATGGTTCCTACGGCGAAAAGTCCGAACAGCGAGAAGATCCAGCCGCCGAGCACCCCGCCGACGATGCCGACGACTAAATTGACGATCAGGCCGGACCCCCGCCCTTTCACGATCAGGTTGGCGAGCCATCCGGCGACCAAACCTATCAATAAATACCACAAGAAAAACATAATCGATAATTTTTTAAGTTCTTTCGATACTGCTTGTGCAAAATCTCCGCCAAACCCGAAAAACGACCGGACTTTATCGCAACCGCCCCAACGCCACCCCCGGCCGGACAAAAATCAAGGGGCCGCTCCGCAAACCGAACGGAAGATCCGGGAAACAACTCAGGAATCCGACAGACGGGCAAGCTCACCACATTTGACTACCTCTCGCCTCCGAAATACCCAAAACGGGTGATTGCCCGCCCGTCTTATCCCACCTACTTTTGCAAACGAATAAAATCAAAAGCCCATGATTAAAAATATCTGCACTGTCATCCTATTATTATTGTCCGTCCTGCCCGCCGCAGGACAAAGCCGGGGAAAGGTCAAAATATCGGGCAACGTCGTAACTACCGACGGCGCTCCGGCCGAATACATCACGGTTTCGCTGAAAAATACGGTATTCGGCGGGATGTCCGACGGGGACGGCTATTTCGAATTTGCGGCTCCCCCGGGCGAATACACGATGGTCGTACAGTCCGTAACCGCCCACCGCAAGGAGTTCCCGGTCACCATCGAAACCGATCGGGAAAACGTGTTTCCGAACATCGAAGTCAAGGAAGATATCAACCAGTTGGAGGAGGTGGTCGTCACCGGACAGTTCTCGCCGCAATCCATGAAAAACTCTTTATATAAGGTACGGTCGGTAAACAGCGATCAGATCCGACAAAAGGCACCCCTGGATGTACAATCGCTGCTCAACACCGAGATCGGCATCCGCCTCTCGAACGACATGGCGCTCGGAGAAACGGACTTCGAGCTGATGGGTATGAGCGGCAACAACGTCAAAATCCTCATGGACGGTATTCCGATGATCGACCGAGGCTCGACCAAACAGAGCCTCAGCCAACTCGACGTAAACCGGATCGAACGGGTCGAAATCGTCGAAGGTCCGATGTCGGTAGTCTATGGCACGGACGCCCTTGCGGGAGTCATCAACATCATCACCAAAAAGGGACCGGGCTATTCCGGCGAAAGCACCTGGCGCGTGGGCGCCCGCATCCAGGAAGAAACGATGGGCAAGGAGTACCAGTTCTTCAACGGCGAAGGTCTTCACAACGAAAGCATCGACCTCGGATTCAATCTTAAAAACGGACTCTACTTCAACGGCGGCTATACACGCAACGACAACGGCGGCTGGCAGGGCGACCTGACCGGACGCGAAAAGCGCTGGCATCCCAAAGACCAGTCGCTGGCCAACGGTATGATAGGGTTCCAGCGGCGCAACCTGAACGTCTGGTACCGGCTGGATTTCCTCGACGAGAAAATCTTCGGTCCTCTGAACGGTACCGCCATCGAGCCGGAGAAGGTTTCCGACAAGGACTATCTGACCAAACGATACACCCATCAGTTGCAGGCAGACTGGAGACTGGACAACCGGTTGAGCGTCAATCTCGCCCTCTCCTACCAGGACTACAAGCGCCGCACGCAGACCACCTGGACAGACCTCTCGACCGGAGAGAAATGGCTCTCGGCCGAAGATGCCAGTCAGGATGTCACCCAATACAAAGCCTGGATCGCACGGGCGACGGCAACCTGGAATATCGGCCCGAAGATCAGCCTTCAGCCCGGTTTGGAATACCAGTGGACCGAAGGCAAGGGCGGACGCATCGACGGCACCCCCACGATCTCCGATCTGGCATTCTTCATCTCGGCCGAATACAAACCCTGGAGCTGGATGAGCGTACGCCCCGGCGTTCGCGCTTTCCTGATGGCCGACTACGAAGCTCCTGTGGCCGTACCTTCGATTCTGACGAAGTTCGATCTGACGCCCGATATGGACATCCGCCTCTCCTATGCCTACGGCTTCCGTACGCCGACCCTGCAGGAGCTCTACTTCTCGTTCCACAACGACAACCACGACATCGACGGCAACCCGGACCTGAAAGCCGAATATTCGAACAATGTCACGGGATCGTTCACCTACCGCATCCTGCATAACGCGCGGATCCGGCTCTCCACCACGTTGAGCGGTTTCTACAACGTCTTCAAGGACAAGATCAGCCTGGCGCAGAACGTCGATATTCCCAACTACAACACCTACTACAACATCGGCCGCTACAAGACCTTGGGCGGGGCGCTGGAAACCTCGCTGGCATGGGGCGGATTACGCGTGAACGTCAATGCTTCGCTGATCGGACGCTACAACCAATACGCCTCCGACGACAAAAGCCTGCCCCAGTTCCGCTACTCGCCCGAAGTGAGTACGACCATCAGTTACCATATCGCCAAGTCGGGTACGGACATCAGTTTCTTCTACAAATACACCGGCCAGCGCAAGGAGTACTATTACCACGAATACACGACCCCGGACAACAAGAAAGAGAGCGAAATTTACCTGCGGGGACTCCCCTCCTACCACTACGGGGACATCACCGTCACGCAGAAGCTGACCTCGTTCCTGAGCCTGAACGTAGGTGTCAAAAACCTCTTTAACCTGACCGACATACGCACGATCGTAGAATCCGCGAACGACACCCCTTCGGTCAGCTATCTCGGCTGCGGACGCAGCTACTTCATCGGACTGAACCTGATGCTGAACGGAAAATTCAAAAAATAACAAATTCAATATTAACTAATTAAAACCATTCTATGAAAATATTACTTTACTTACTGTCAGCCTGTCTGATGACCTTCGGATTCTCGGCATGCAACGACGATGACGACAACCTGAAGTTGCAGGACATTTCGGTCGAATTCGCCGTATCGGAAGCCGGCATGGACGGCGGAACCGTCAGCCTCGGCCTGAAACTCAGCCGCGCTACGACCGAGAGCCTGGACGTAACGATGGAAATGACCTCTTCGGACGTATCCGACGCGGACATCACGACGACCCCGGCCATGACCGACGGCAAGATCACGGTCAATATTCCGGCCGGACAGTCCACGGGCACTTTCACCGTAGCCAAAGCGACGGGTAAAAACCCCGAGGGAACGGCGAAATTCCAGATTCTCTCACTCTCCTTGACCGAAGGCTACAAGATCGGCACGACCAAGGAGATGACCCTCTCGTTCACTCCGATCGTCTCCACGGGCGGCACGATGACGCTCGAAGGGAAAGTCGGTGACCAGAACTATGCCAACATGGTCTATGTCGATCTGAGTAATAACAGCCAGACGCAAATCGACCGCAAGAGCTGGAACCTGGGCTTCTACTGCGGCGATGAGTTCCGCGTGGTACTCAACTCTTCGTACGCAACGGTAGCGGCCGCTTCCGAGAAAACGGACTTCGCAGCCGTAACCCTCGAAGATGCGCAGAGCGCACCCAACATCGCCGCAGGCAGCATGTCCGAAGACTTCAAGGCGGAATGGATCGACGACGTCACGGGCGACCTGTCGAAGACCGCATTCGGCGAAATATCGGCTACGGATGCGAACAACAAGGTATTTTTCGTGGCCTCGGCCGACAACAAGACCAATACCGACGGTACGGAAAACCGGAGCCTCTGGTACAAAGTAAAAGTCACCCGCAGCGGCAACGGCTACAAGGTAGAGTACGGCAAGGTGGAAGATACGACCCCCAAAACCGTCGAAATCACGAAAGACCCGATTTACAGCTTCATCGGACTCTCGCTCGAAACCGGCGAACAGGTGCTCCAGCCCGCCAAGAGCAAATGGGACATCATGTGGGCCTACGCCGCCTCTTCGACCATGATGGCATCGGGACCGGTGATCTCGTTCACGCAGGACGTAATCACGATCAACAACCTGGGCGGCGCGGAAACAGCGATCGTCATGACGGACACCAAGTCGTATGCCGACTTCAAACGTGCGGACGTGGCATCTGCGGAGTTCCAGACGGAAGCGAACACGATCGGCACCGACTGGCGCACCCCCGCAATGCCGGGCGTGGAGAATCCGGGTGTCAAGGCAGACCGTTTCTTCGTCATCAAGGACTGTGCGGAAAACTACTACAAACTCCGGTTCCTCAAATTCGGTTCGGGCGACGACGGTGAGCGCGGACGTCCGCAACTGGAGTACGAGTTGCTGAAATAGACGAAACGATGCGATCGGATTGGCTGGCAGCACCGGAACTACGGGACTGCCGGCCAAACCACGCAAAAAGAGTCCGTTTTCACGATACGGCCCGTCCGGTATGGATCCGGACGCCGGCAATCCTCAAGAATCTTAACAATTTACACTTCGAATAATGGCAAAAAACAAGAAATGGATCCTCGCGGCCGTCGCCGTACTCGCAGTGGTCCTGTGCTGCTGGGCGGCGTGGAGCAAATGGGCATCCACGACCCGAATCGGACTGGTGAACTTCCAGAACTATCAGACGGCCAGCCTCGTCAAATCCAACGAAGACAACTTTATCGAATACGAAGAAATACCGCTCGACCGGCTCGACCGGCTCGGACGTTACGACCTGGTGCTGGGATTCGGCATGGGTCTGAAAATCACTGAAGAGCAGCGAGCGCAGATCCTCGCGGCAGCCGACGAAGGCACCCCTATCTACATTTACGCCGCCACCAATCCGGAAAACGACATCTGTAGCCTCGACAGCCTCACCAAGGCCGGAATCTCGGCCTACATCGGCAACGGCAACAAGCGGAATTACCGGAATATGGCCCGCTACGTCCGCCAGCATATCGACGCGAAGCGCCTCTTCGTCACACCGGCTGAAGAAGCTGTCGAGAGCGCTTCGGACGTGCTCTACCACTTGGACGAAGACCTTTCATTCAAGACGGTGGCAGATTATGAGAAATACCTCCGGGAACAGGGAATTTATCGGGAGAAAGCCCCTAAAATCGCAATCGTAGGCGGTCTGAACGACCCCTTCAGCGGCAACCGGGCCAACATCGACAGCCTGATCGTATCGCTGCAAAACGCAGGAATGAACGTCTATCCCGTTTCGTCGTACCGCCAGCGTCTGGCGTTCCTGCGGGAAATCGGCCCCGACGCGGTCATCCACTTCGCGCACGGGCGCATGGTCATGGGCCAGGCCGACGCAGCCGTAGAGTGGCTGAAGGAGCGGAACATCCCGATCTTCTCGCCGCTCTCCATGCTGGAAACGCAGGAGGAGTGGGAAAGCGACCCGATGGGGATGTTCGGGGGATTCATGTCCCAGAGTATCGTCGTACCCGAACTGGACGGCGCGATCTACCCCTACGTGCTGAACGATCAGGAACTGGACGAAGAGGGAATCTACCTCTTCAAGGCCATTCCCGAACGGCTGAAGAATTTCACCCGGATCATCGGCAACTTCATCTCGCTGAAACGGAAGCCGAATGCTGAAAAGAAAGTAGCGATCTACTACTTCAAAGGCGCCGGACAATCCTCGCTGACGGCCCAGGGACTGGAAACGGTGCCGTCGCTCTATAATCTCCTGAAACGACTCAAGGCCGAAGGCTACACGGTGAAAAACCTGCCTGCGACCGAAAAAGAGTTCGAAAAGCTGCTGATGACGCAGGGGGCCGTATTGAGTACCTATGCCGAAGGAGCTTTCGACGACTTCCTGAAAAACGGCCGTCCGGCACTGGTCGGAAAGTCGGAATACGAATCCTGGGTGCAGGACGCCCTGCCCGAAGAGCTCTATGCCGACGTCGTGCAACTGTACGGCGAAGCGCCGGGCCGCTATATGAGTACGGTCCGGGAGGGCGAGCCGTGCCTGGCCGTAGCCCGCATCGATCTGGGCAACGTCGTGCTGCTGCCGCAGCCCATGGCTGCGGTCGGCGACGACGCCTTCGCCATCGTACACGGCGCCAAAACCGCTCCGCCCCACCCCTACATCGGCGCCTACCTCTGGGCGCAATACGGCTTCGGAGCCGACGCGATGATCCACTTCGGCACGCACGGCAGTCTGGAGTTCACGCCCCGGAAACAGGTGGCGCTCTGCCGCTACGACTGGCCCGACCGTCTGGTGGGCACCGTTCCCCACTTCTACTACTACACCATCGGCAACGTCGGCGAGAGCATGATGGCCAAACGCCGCTCGTACGCCACGACGATCTCCTACCTGACCCCGCCGTTCACGGAGAGCAAGACCCGGGGACAGTACAAGGAGCTGATGAACAAAATCGAAGCGTACTACAAGACCGACGAGGCCCGCCAGCCGGAGGCATCGATCGCCGTGAAAAAGATCGCCGTGAAGATGGGCCTGCACCGCGACCTGCGGCTGGACAGCCTGCTCACGCAGCCCTACACTGCCGAGGAGATCGCCCGCATCGAAAACTTCGCCGAGGAGATCGCCAACGAAAAGATGACCGGGCAGCTCTATACGACGGGCGTTCCCTACTCGCCGGAGAAGATCCGTTCGTCGGTAATGGCCATGAGCGCCGACCCGATCGCATACAGCGTAGCGGCCCTCGACCGCCAGCGCGGAAAGGTAACCGACACGCAGCTCAAGAGCCAGGCATTCTTCACGCAGCACTATCTGGAGCCGGCCAAACAACTGGTCCGCCAGGTACTCGGCGGACAGAAAGCCGACGACGCACTGGTCTGCCGCGTAGCGGGAATCCCCCCGGAGAAGCTCGCCGAAGCGCACACGATCCTCACTCCGCCCCGGCGAGGTATGATGATGGGCCGCGCAGCTACTCCTGCGGAATATACGGCCGATCAGAAACGCGAAGCGCAGGCCATCGCCGAAGTGGAGCGTACCGTGACGAATATCCAGAACTACAAACGGGCGCTGGAGGAGAGTCCGGAAATGGAGATGCGCTCGATTCTGAACGCTCTGGCGGGCGGATACGTCGCACCAACTTCGGGCGGCGATGCCGTGGCCAATCCGCAGGCGGTGCCTACGGGCCGCAACCTTTATGCTGTGAACGCAGAGACCACCCCGTCCGAACAGGCCTGGGCCAAGGGCAAGGAGCTGGCGGAGAATACGCTCGCACAATACAAGAAAACGCACGGCGACTATCCGCGCAAAGTCAGCTACACCTTCTGGAGTAGTGAATTTATCGAGAGCGAAGGTGCGACGATCGCCCAGGTGCTCTACATGCTGGGCGTAGAGCCGGTACGCGACGCCTACGGCCGCGTGTCCGACCTACAGCTGATCCCTTCCGAGCAGTTGGGCCGGCCCCGCGTGGACGTAATCGTGCAGACCTCGGGGCAGTTCCGCGACCTGGCGGCATCTCGCCTGGCACTGATTTCGCGGGCCGTCGAGATGGCGGCGGCAGCGACCGACGACCGGTACGGCAACCGCGTGGCGGAAAGCACGGTGGAGACCGAACGCCTGCTAGTCGAGCAGGGCGTATCCCCGAAAGACGCGCGTGAAATGTCCACGCAGCGGGTATTCGGAGGTGTGAACGGCATGTACGGAACCGGCATCCAGGACATGATCACCAGCGGCGACAAGTGGACCGACGAACAGGAGATCGCCGACGCCTACATCAACAACATGGGCGCCGTGTACGGCAGCGACGAAGAGTGGGGAGAGATGAAGGCCGGACTGCTGCGGGCCGTGCTCCACAACACGGACGCCGTCGTACAGCCCCGTCAGAGCAACACCTGGGGCGCGTTGAGCCTCGATCACGTCTATGAGTTCATGGGCGGGATGAACCTGGCCGTGCGCAATGTCACGGGCAAGGACCCCGACGCCTATTTCGCCGACTACCGCAACCGCAACAACGTCAAAATGCAGGAGCTCAAGGAGGCTATCGGCGTGGAATCCCGCGCCACGATCTTCAATCCGGAATACGTCAAGGAGGTGATGAAGGGCGGCGCATCGAGCGCATCGCAGATCACCGAGGTCGTGACCAACACCTACGGATGGAACGTCACCAAACCCGATGTCATCGACAAGGAGATGTGGGACCGGATCTACGACGTGTATGTCCAGGACAGCTACGGCCTGGGAACCGAACAGTTCTTCCGTCAGCAGAATCCGGCAGCCCTGCAGGAAATCACGGCCGTAATGCTGGAAACTGCCCGCAAGGGAATGTGGAAAGCCTCGGAGCAACAGCTCAACACACTGGCGAGCCTGCACACGGAGCTGGTCGAAGAGTTCGGCTCGACAGGCAGCGGATTCTCGGGCGGCAACGCCAAATTGCAGGAGTTCATCGCCGGACGGGTCGCTCCGCAGCATGCGGCGGCCTACAAACAGCAGATCCAGACCATGAAGACCGTACAAAGCCCGGATAACAAGAACGGGATGGTACTCAAGAAAGACGAAGTGTCCAGCGGTGAACAAGGTCGGAAAAACGCCCTGAACGGCGTATGGATCGCCGGCGGAGTACTGGTGTTGTTCGTCGTCCTGCTGCTGGTGCTCCGCAAAAAGAGAAAAGACAACTAATACGATACTATGCAACTAATCATCAGCGTACTCATCCTGTTCATCCTCATCAACTGCGTGCTCAAACTCAGTTTCTGGAGGATCTGGCAGGCCGCTCTGTTCGGAGCGGTGTGCGGCGCCTTCGTCATCGCGACCTACCCGTACGCCATTCTGCAATCGAAGACACAGTTGGCCGACTACCTGCAAAACACGACGGCTCTGCAAAATATGGCCGTTATCATCACGCTCGAATCGGTCGTCTGCTTCGCCTACTGCATCGCCGTGCTGCGGGGTTGGTTCGGACAACAGGAACGGTGGTGGGTGAAACCCCTGAAGTGGTACCCCAGCCTACTCGTCTTCCCCGTGCTGTTCTACCTGCAGACCGAATTGGTGTTCAGTTTTCCCGGAACGTCGTTCTCGGCGATCTCCTATGCGTTCGCCGCAGCCGTCGTCGTGCTGTTCCCGCTGCTCTGCCACCTTTTCCGGCTCCTGCTGCCGGAAAAGGAGATGCGGCTGGAGACGCACTTTCTGGTGAGTCTCTTCGTCTGCATCATCGGCCTGCTGACCACCGTCAACGGCAATGTAACCTATCCGGCGGTCGATGAGCCGACGAACTGGCGGGCACTGGGATTCGCCTTCGGACTGTTCCTGGTTCTCTTCGTGCTTGGGGCGCTCTGGAACCGCATCAAATGGATCGTCCTGCAAAAGCGAAACGCCCGCAAAAAACATTCGGCACAACCCCGAACCGTCATAAATTCCAAGAAATCGTAAAACAAATAAACTTATATGGAAACCATTTCACAAGTACTTTTCTGGGTGGCCAACAGCCTGCTTATCCCGGATATTCTGCTGCTGTTGCTGCTGTTCATCCGCGCCCTGCTGCTCGTGGGCGGCATCTACAACCAATACATGGCCAAACGCAAGAACGACAAGCGACTGAACGACCTGATCAAAAACCTGACACCGGACAAGGTGGACGACCTGCGCAAAGCGCTGCCCGCGAAAGACAACTCGCTCTACATCCGCTATCTGCGCGACCTGCTGACCAACCCGGCCAGCCAGGATTACGCAGACTACCTGATCTCGAATTTCGAGAACGACGCCGAGAAGGACGTGATCCTGTCCAAACTTCTCACCAAGATCGGCCCCGTACTGGGTCTGATCGGCACGCTGATCGCCATGAGCCCGGCGCTCGTGGGACTCTCGACGGGCGACATCGCAGGTATGTCCTACAATATGCAGGTCGTATTCGCCACGACGGTCGTGGGCCTCGTGATCAGCGGCGTGGGCCTGGTATCCCTGCAATTCAAGCAGCGCTGGTATGCCAAGGATGTCAATAACCTGGACTACGTATCACGGAAACTGATCGAAAAAAACACGGAAGCATGAAACCGACCCGAAGAAAAAGCAAGTTCGCCGTACAGGAAGACTCCGATCCGCTGAGCGTGGTGGTCAATCTGTTCGACGTGGCGATGGTCTTCGCCGTAGCGCTGATGGTCGCTATGGTAATGCATATGAACATGACCGAAGTATTCACGCAGGAAGACTTCACCGTAGTGAAAAACCCCGGCAAGGAAAATATGGAGATCATCATGAAGGAGGGAAACAAGATCAACAAATACACCCCCTCCGAACAGCAGGGTTCCGGTGCGAAGGGCAAGCGCGTCGGCATCGCCTACGAACTGGAAAACGGAGAAATCATTTATGTACCAGAATAATAAACAGAACGGAAAATGAAAAAGATCCTCGTATCGTTGATCTGCTGCCTGACCGCAACGCTCGGTTGGGCACAGGAGAAAAATGCCTACACGCTGTTCGACGCCCAGGGCAATCGGGTCGATTACACGCAGATGATGGACGTGCTCGAACGGCAGGATGTCGTATTCATCGGCGAAATCCACAACTGCCCCATCGCCCACTGGATGGAATACGAAATCGTCAAAGACCTTTACGACCGGCACGGCGACCGGCTGATGATCGGCGCCGAAATGTTCGAGCGGGACAATCAGCTGATCCTCGACGAATACCTGGCCGGAATGATTACCCCCGAACGGTTCAACGCCGAAGCCAAGCTCTGGCCCAACTACAAGACCGACTACTCTCCGATCGTCGAATTCGCCAAAGAGCACAAGATTCCCTTCGTCGCCACGAACGTAGCACGCCGCTACGCCAACATGGTCGCCAAAGGCGGATTCGAGGCGCTGGACGGGCTTTCGGACGAAGCGAAACGGTATGTCGCACCGCTGCCCCTGAATTATGTGCCCAACAAGAGCGTGGACGAATATTTCGGGGCCATGAAAATGCCCGGGATGAAACAGAGCGCCGCAGAAAACCTTTCGAAGGCACAGGCGGTCAAAGACGCTACGATGGCCTGGTCGATCGCCGAACGGATGCAGTCGAAACTCGTCCACATGAACGGCAACTTCCACTCGACGGACCACAGCGGCATCATCACCTACCTCAACCAGTACCGTCCCGGTCTGAAGATCGGCACGGTGGAGGTCATCCGGCAGGAAAATACCGACAAGCTCGATCCCGAAGCACTCGGTAAGGCCGATTTCTTCATCTGCGTACCCAAAGACATGACCTCGACGTTCTGATCGCAGACAAACGAAAAAGGAGGGGACGATTTTCCGTATCGTCCCCTCTTTTTTTTGTCGCGCCGGCCTTTTCGGATCGTCCGGACGCTATTTTATGCGAACAGGGCTTCCGTTTTGGCGATCACCTCCTCCGGGTCGGGATCGATCGGGAAAACATGATCGGGCTTCAGGTACCACAGCGTTTTATCCTCCTTGAAATGGAGTTCGCCGCCGCCCGTAATATTCAGCATCACCACGGCATCTTTGGCGATCTTGCCCTCTTCTACAGCCTTGATGAGCGATGCGGTGGCGATGCCGGCCGCCGAATAGATATCGACGCCTTCCAACTCGAGGAACAGACGCCGCGCTTTGCGGGCGTGGGCATTGGTCAGCGCGAACATCTCGCCGTCGGTGGCTTTCAGCGCATCGTAAAGACCGCCGGCGATACTATAAGGCGGTTTGCGGTTCGACAGCACCTTGGCGTCGATGATCTCCACGTCACGGCGGGCTTTGTCATCGTCGTAATGGAGCATGTCGCGCGAATCCTCCCGCCAGGCGTTATACATCGGCACGAACGGCGCGTTCTGCGAAACCATCAGCTTCATCAGGTGACTACCGAAACGGCCGTCCTCGATAAGGCGCATATTGGCTTCCCAGGCGGCAATAGCACCCGTACCGCTGCCGACGGCCTGGAAATAGTAATCGGGGATCCGACCGATAGTCGTCGCTGCCGACAGTACGGTAGTGGCCATACCGTCGCGGCGTGCCACGTTCTTCGCACCGCCCTCGGCATAAAACTTATCGCTCTTGAGTGCCAGGTTGCTCAAATGGATCGCATCGAAATAATCTCCGCCCTTCTCCGAACAGATCAGTTTCACGCAAGGATCCAGCGGTCCGTCGAACCACAGGGCATCGAGGTTGTCGGCAGGCACCGACAAGAGCAGCGGAATCCGGTTGTCGGAGCAGACCTTGGCGAAGGCGCGGGCCGTATTGCCGGCCGACGCCACGACAAGCACCCGCTTCTCGTTCTCGTCGATACGGGCACAGACGCTGTAAGCCTCCGTTTCCTTGAACGAACAGGTAGTCATGTGCGCCCCGATAGCCGGGTAATAGCCGTTGAAGGTAATGTAGAGATTTTCCAGCCCGAGGTGCGCAGCCAACCCTTTACTTTTGTAGGTCACCGGAGCCTTCGAATTTTCCAGCATTCGCCGAACAGGCAACCAGTCGGCGAACTTGTAGAACCCGTATTCATCGGATTTGAGTTCGAGCTGCTTTTTTGCATAACGAGTACGGATCAACGAAGGACACTTGCACTGGGCATCGTCCAGCGTCCACCCTTCGTCCGGAAACTCCCGGCCGGTAGCGACACACTCCAGCGTGTAGGAAGTAGGGGTAAAATCTTTCATCTATTGCGGTTTAATTATTACGACATACGGGACTTGAAATCCTCGTAGCCGAATTCTCTGATTATTTCTATTGCTCCGTCGCGGCGCACGATGGCGATCGCAGGATGCGCCACGCCGTTGAACATCGTGGTCTTGACCATCGTATAGTGAATCATATCCTCGAACACGATGCGATCGCCGACCCGCAGGTCGCGGTCGAAGATCCAATCCCCGTAGTAATCCCCGGCCAGACAACTGTTGCCGCCCATACGCCAACCCTTCTCTCCCGGTTCCGGATCGCGGGCCCCCAGGATCGCCGGTTTATAGGGCATCTCCAGGCAGTCGGGCATGTGGCAGGCGAACGACACGTCGAGCATCGCCGTACGCACGCCGCCGTTCTCAACGATGTCCTCCACGGTCGAAACCAGGTAACCCGTCCGCCAAGTGAAGGCGCTGCCGGGCTCCAGGATCAAGCGCAGGTTCGGATATTTCGCCTTGAACTCCTGCAAAATGCGGATCAGCTCGTCGCAATCGTAATCCTTGTGGGTCATAAGGTGTCCGCCGCCCATATTGAGCCATTTGATCCGGTCGAGGAAACGACCGAAACGCTTTTCGACGGCATCGAGCGCCAAGCGCAAATGTTCGGGGCGGGACTCGCACAGCACGTGGAAATGCAATCCTTCCACCCCGGCGGGCAGCTCCTTCAGCTCCCCGGCAGGAATACCCAGCCGCGAACCGGGCACGCAAGGGTTATAGAGATCGGTTTCTACCGGCGAATAGCCGGGGTTGATCCGCAGGCCGCACGAAATACCGCGCAGCAGGGCCATCTGTCCGAACCGTTCGAACTGCGCAACGGAATTGAAGGTGATGTGATCGCTGCAATCGAGAATCTCTTCGATATTCCGGTCGGTATATACCGGAGCGTACGTATGCGCCGGACGGCCGAACTCCTCGAAAACCAGCCTCGCCTCGGCCAGCGACGAAGCGGTGGCTCCGTCGGAATGTTGCGCAAGCTCCGGGAAAATACTCCACATGGCACAGGCCTTCAAAGCGACGATCACTTCGGCACCGCTCTCCCGGCGAACGCGGTCGATGACCGCCAAATTCCGATCGAGCAACTGCTCATCCAGCACAAAGCAGGGAGAAGGTAATTTTTGAAAATCGATCATGGATTTCCGATGCTGTTTCAAATTCACGCAAAAATAGAAAAAACCTCCCAACCGGGATTCAAAAATCCCGGCTATTTGGAATAAATAAGTATTTATACCTACCTCTTTTCACACCAATACAGACCGATAAAAAAGTCCGGACGGTACATACCATCCGGACTTTCAAACCAATTATCGAAACCCGATCAGACTTCCAGATCGACGTCGAATTTCTCGACCCAGGGCAATCCCTGCGGTCCCAGTTCGGCCAGGAACGGATCAGGATCGAACTCCTCGACGTTGAACACGCCCGCACCGCGCCAAAGCCCCTTGGCCCACATCGAAGCGCCCAGCGCCGCCGGAACGCCCGTAGTAAAGCTCACGGCCTGCGTACCGGTCTCCTGGAACGCCTTCTCGTGATCGCAGTTGTTGTAAATATAATACGTACGCTCCTTGCCGTCCTTGATACCCCGGATGCGGCAGCCGATCGAAGTCTGGCCGTGATAGTTCGCACCCAGCGACTTGGGATCGGGCAGCACGGCCTTCAGGAACTGAATCGGCACGATCTCCACACCGTTGTAAATGATCGGATCGATACGGGCCATGCCGATATTCTGAATCACGCGCAGGTGGGTCAGGTACTCCTGTCCGAAAGTCATCCAGAAGCGGGCACGCTTGATCGTCGGATAGTTCTTCACCAGCGACTCCAGCTCCTCGTGGTAGATCACATAAGATTCGCGCTCGCCGATTTCAGGATAATGAAGCGGCTTGTGTATCTCGTGCGGTTCGGTCACCACCCACTTGCCGTTCTCGTAGTAACGGCCTTTTTGAGTCACTTCGCGGATATTGATTTCCGGATTGAAATTCGTGGCGAAAGCCATGCCGTGATTACCGGCGTTGCAATCCACGATATCGAGGTAATGAATCTCGTCGAAATGATGTTTGGCGGCATAGGCGGTGAAAATAGCAGTCACTCCCGGATCGAAGCCGCAGCCCAGAATAGCCGTCAGCCCTTTCTCCTTGAAGCGTTCCTGATAAGCCCACTGCCACGAATACTCGAAATGCGCCTCGTCCTTGGGTTCGTAATTGGCCGTATCGAGGTAGTTCACCCCGCACTCCAAGCAGGCGTCCATGATGGTCAGATCCTGGTACGGCAGCGCCACGTTCACCACGATATCGGGCTTGAAAGCCCGAAACAACTCGCACAAATCGGCTACATTGTCGGCATCGACCTGCGCAGTCTTCACCCGATCCCCGCCGATTGCCGCTGCAATGGCATCACACTTCGCTTTCGTTCGGCTGGCCAGCATCACGTCCGAAAAAATCGGATTGGCAGCAATTTTCTGCGCCACGACGGTACCTACGCCTCCTGCGCCGATAATCAGAGCTTTACACATAAAATTTATCTTGTTTTAAGATTTACGATAATCAATATTCCGTACAAAAATATCGTTTTATTTTGGCAAAACAAAAATTTTCTATACATTTGCACCACCAAAACGGATAACTCCGGATTGGCGCGGATGATTCCGTAGCTCAGCTGGTAGAGCACAACACTTTTAATGTTGGGGTCCTGGGTTCGAGCCCCAGCGGGATCACTGAAAGTCAGTTGCCTGACTTTGGTCCTGCGAATATCGAACCTACGAAAACGATCTCCTAGCTCAGCTGGTAGAGCACAACACTTTTAATGTTGGGGTCGTGGGTTCGAGCCCCACGGGGATCACAAAACAAGGCTAACAACCTAATGGAGAAGCGGTTGAAAGACCGCTTTTTTCGTATCCGCACCTCTGCATATCGGCCTGCGGCGACGTTTACCGCCCGAATAGGTATCCCGTCCTACTCTTTTCTCTCCCCCGCTATCCGCATCCTTCGGCTGCGACAAAACAAGTCACCAAAAGACGGCCTGCGACAGCCGCTGCGTAACCTAACCGTAACCGTCGTGCGCCACTCCACGACAATAGGTTACGAATTAAGGCATATTCTTTTGCCTTTCAGCAGTTTACACTTGAAAATACAGTCAAAATACTGGCAGTCTTTCGGTTACGAAATCCCGATTTTTCGCCGGACCAATCCGGCTTCCGACAAATCTCGCATAAATCTTTGATTTACTGCGCGAAAGACTTGCGTGTTCCAAATCATAAGGTTATGTTTGTTTCGTAAACAGCACATTCATAGTGCATTATAATAGTCCACCAAAATAATGTCGCAGTTTTACGCACGGGGTGTCGCAGTATGCCGCAGAGCAACGGACGGGCAGTATAGCCAAAGCCGGTAGCTTTGCAGAAGAGAGCCGAACATACATATTTAAAACATACGGTTATGAATAACAAAAGCACATTTTCGATTCTTTTCGTCGCACAGAAAGGGAAGCTGAAGGCTAACGGCAAAGCGCCGATTCTGGCACGGGTTACGGTCAACGGCGAAATGGTGCATCTGGCCACTCGACTCGATGTCGATCCCGACCGTTGGCTCGGTAAGGAGTGCCGGACACTCGGTAAAAGCGCCGAAGACAAGTACATCAACGAGACGCTCGACAACTACCGGAACGTGATTAGAAACAAGTACAACGAGCTCTTCTTCCGCGGCGAGGCGATTACGGCCATGCGGCTGAAAAGCATTCTTACCTCGCGCAGCGACGAGGCCAAACGGCTGCTGGTGCTCTTCGACGAGTTCAATGAAGACTACAAGGCACTTGTCGGAAAAGAGACTACACACAAGACTTACACACGTTATCTGCTGGCTCGCCGCAGGCTGGCTGAATTCATGGCTGCGAAGTACAAAGTGAAGGATATTCTGCTGACGGACATCAACACGAAATTCATCAACGATTTCTACATCTACCTGCGTACGGTAGACGGTAAGAACGGGCACAACTACCATATGAAGATGATCCAGCGCTTGAGGACGGTTTTCAAAACGGCGAAGGACAACGGCTGGGTTACTGCGGATCCGTTCGGCGGATTCAAAATCTCGATGGAGGAGACGCACCGCGAGCATCTGACCATAGACGAGCTTGGGGTGCTCGTGTCGAAAGAGATGACCTCGGAGCGGTTGCAGCGGGTAAAGGATATCTTCGTTTTCAGTTGTTTTACGGGTCTTGCCTACACCGACGTGCGGGGATTGAAGAAGTCCGAAGTAGTTATGGGCAACGACGGCCGGCTGTGGATCGACACCCGACGCGACAAGACGAAAGTCGCGGTCTATGTCCCTCTGCTCGATATTCCGCGAGCCATACTGGAGAGGTACGCAGACACGACTTCCCACGACCGGCTGCTCTCGATTCCGGCCAATCAGAAGGTCAATGATTACCTCAAAGAAATCGCGGCCATCTGCGGCATCGACAAAAATCTGACCTATCACGTTGCAAGACATAGCGGATTTTCTTTCTCGCTAAAATTCAACAGCTTACAAAACATTTTCAGTTTGACAGGTAACGATTTAGAAACCAGCGAAATTCTGTATTTCACCTCGTTTTGCAGTAATTCAAAAGAACGCTTTTCCTAAATGCAAAGGTAATATTATTTTTTGAAAACACATCTTTACTTGTAGTCGAATTTAATAAATTATCACTACGATTGCCGAAATTTATATTTAAGTCCATACTCTTCCAGTTTGCTGTATAGTGCCGATCTGCTTATTCCCAACAGTTCGGCAGCAAGACTCCTATTGCCGTTTGCTTGCTCCAACGCACGCAATATCCGCTCCTTATCCTCAGCGTCATTGCGCAGGGCGAAGCTGACAGGCGAGGTCGGTTTCGTCACGGCAAGTTCAAGATGCTCTTTCGTGACCACGCCTTCCTGCGTCTGCAACACGGCTCCCAAGATTTTCTGCCGAAGCTCGCGCACGTTGCCCGGCCACGCATGGGTCAGCAACGCTTTACGGGCTTCGGAACTGAAACCGCCCACATTGCACTCCAGTTCCTTGTTGGCTATATCCCGGAAAAACTCCGCCAGCGGCATGATGTCCTCCTGACAATCGCGCAAAGGCGGTACGGTGATAGCGTAGTCATTCAGACGATAAAACAAATCCTGCCGGAAACGCTTTTCACTTACCGCTACTTCCAAATCCTCGTTAGTGGCGGCGATGATGCGGACATTGAAACTACTGTCTGCCTTGTCACCAACCGGGCGATACCGTCTTTCCTGTATGGCGCGGAGCAACATCTGTTGGGTTTCCAACGCAAGGTTTCCAACTTCGTCAAGAAACAGAGTGCCGCCTTCTGCCTCATGGAAATATCCTTTCTTGGCACTGTCCGCACCCGTAAACGCTCCCTTGACATAACCGAAGAATGCCGACGGTGCAAGTTCTTTGGTGAGTGAACCACAGTCCACCGCCACGAATGGCTTGCCTGCCCGTTTGCTCTTGTCGTGCAGATTGTGGGCGATATGCTCCTTGCCCGTTCCGTTCTCTCCGAATATCATCACGCTCATGTCGGTTGCTGACACCAGCCTTATGCGGTGCATGATTTTCTGAAATGCGGAACCCTCACGGGCGAACACGGGCATCCGGCGGTGTCCTGCCTGACGCTCCTTCTGTATGGAGCGGATAAGGGGAACGAGTTTGTCCTCTATCAGTTTTTTAGGTATATAGTCTATCGAGCCAAGTTTCATACTTTCCACGGCGGTATGCACTTCGGCGTAGTCGGTCATGATGATGAACGGCTGCATCTTCCCTTCCTTGCGCATCCAGCGCAGAAGTTCTATTCCGTTGCCATCTGGTAGACGCAGGTCGGAAACCACTATGTCATTATTCGTTGCCTGTTGCAGATATTTTTTCGCTGTCAATAGGTGGTAAGCCTTCACGGTATGGTAACCCTCCCGTGCCAGCATGTTGCAGATATATTCGCAATACACGATATTGTCCTCCACCACTATTATTTTTGTCTTATCCATTTTCGTATTTTCTCCTTTCCTTTTCTGCTTGCATTATAATCTCCGCACCTTTATCCAATACAGAATCTACTGCTTGTTGAATAGCGCTATCATTGGGCGTTGCTCCATTGTGAAGTTCCCTATAAAGCCCCCTCAACGGTTGGTCAGAACGGAGTATCTCCCACGAACTGCGTAGGTGGTGTGTCAGGGCATCCAGTTTTTGCAGGTCTTTTTCTATTGCCGCATTCCGTACCTCCTGCATTTCTCTCTCTGTTTCCGTTATCAGCTTCTCCAGCATGACGGTCTCATTGCCGTATGACAGCAAGGTGGAAAAATCCGGCTTTCCGTCCGATGTTACTTTTATGGCATACTTGTCCGAGACCTCCATCAGTTCCGATATGGAGAACGGCTTGAACAGGCATCCGGCAAAGCCTTGTGTCAAAAGTTCCTCCGCATCACAACTGCCCGAAGCGGTAGCCACGACTACCGGAATTGTTTGAGAATTACCAACATTGGAAGAGCGCAGCAGTTCCAGCAACTCAAAGCCGTTTATGCCGGGCATATTCAAGTCTGTCAGCAACAAGTTGTATTCTTTCCGGCGTACCATTTCCATAAGTTCAGCCGCATCGGTGCATGTATCGCAGTGTATTCCTTCCTGTGCATACATTTCTTTCAACATCAGGAGCAACACCTCGTCATTGTCGATGGCGATGACATTGATGTTTCTTTCCTTTGGGTGGATATAGTCGTGTATCGTCTGCTCCGGCAGTTCCTCGGCTTTCTGCATGGGTATCTCCACTGTGAAACGGCTTCCTTTGCCTTTTGTACTGTCCAGTCTGATTTTTCCATGAAGCATCGTCACGATATTATTTACGATGGCAAGCCCCAACCCGAAGCCATCCTTAGCGGCAGCATTTGAAAGACGTTCAAACGCGCCAAATACACGTTTCTGTTCCTCTTCGGTCATGCCTGTACCTGTATCTTCAACCGTAATTGTCAGAACTCCATAGGTATAGCCGATAGTCAGCGACACGCCTCCTTCCTCCGTGAACTTGATGGCGTTTGACAGCAGGTTGTTTCCGATTTGGATTATTCGCTCCTTGTCGGTCAATACAACAGCATCATTCCCGTTCTTCACGGTCAAGGACAACCCTTTGTTCATGGCGATTGGCATGAACTCTGTTTCAAGGGTATGCGTGATTGCAGAAATCCGGAAAGATGAAAGACGGGGTTGTTCCTTGCCGTTGTCCAAACGGAAGAAATCCAATAAGGTATTGAGCATATCCCGCATACGATCGGAAGATTGCTGTATGCTTTGAAGGAAATGCACATTGTTTCCATTGTTGCATTCTTTCCGTAACAACTCGGTATAGCCGGTTATTGCCGTCAATGGTGTACGCAACTCATGAGTAATGGTATGCACCGTTTTCTTTCGGGAGGCTATCAAAGCGTTATTTTGTTCAACGCTCAGGTTCAGTTCGTTTATCAACCGTTCCCTTTCTTTCCTTGCCTGCACTTTCTTCTTTATATCCTGTTGTATGATAAGATAAAAGACAATCAGCAGAACGATAGAAAATATAATCAAACCGGAAATGATAACGGTTGAACGTTCGTAGGATGCTTTCAGATGCTCTTCCTTGCTCCTGAAGACGTTCCATGTCTGCTCGTCCAGACTTGTAATCAATAAACGCAATTTCCGGTTAAGTTCTTTATTGCATAACCGCAGGCTGTCTGTATAGGCTTCAATATCACGTTGTTGCTTGTTTATCTGTGAAATCAGTTTTTTATCCAACGGGGTCTGTCGGGTCGTGACAACAGGCAGCTGTACGGTTTCCTTGCCCCCGAAAAATCCAGCTATGCCTTTCTTTTTGCGGGTAACATTTTTTATTGTAGTATGCGTGATTACGGTCGGTTTCTGGTTGAACAGAAGGCTGTCGGTCTGCCTTTGCTTCCGTGACGCTTCCATTATTTGAAACAGATGTACTTCTTTGGTGGCTAACAATGTACGGAGAGAATCAATCTGAGCGGGTCGTATGAAATCCTCGCATTTTACGCGTAAGACTTGCAATATGGAATCGGTCTGCACACGACGTTTCCGGTAAGCCAAAGTGTCCTCATTGTCCCATACCAAGACGGACTCGCCATAAGTTACCAATGCGGTCACATAACGATGGGCGGTGTTGATGTTATGCTGGGTCTGGAAAATAGAGATTGATTCATCTTCTATCTTCTGTACCCGGTTACGCTCATGGAGAACAATGGCGACCATGCTGCCGATGATCGCCATCAAAAGGAAATATCCTATGAATATCTTATGCTGCAACAGTATCTTCATTCGTCTTTGAGTTTTTTACAATCCATATACTCACTTCATAAAGCACCCACATCGGCAGTGCTACCAGCGAAAGCGTGAACACGTCCGATGTCGGTGTGATAATCGCGGCAACCACAAGGATAATCACAATAGCGTGTTTGCGATACTTGCGCATGAAATCCGCTGAAAGGAATCCCAATTTGGCAAACAGCCACGAGAGGATGGGTATCTCGAAGACGATGCCCATTGCAAGGCATATCATCACAAGTGTGGAGATGTACGAATCAAGCGAGATGAGATTATCCACATCGCCGCTGACCTGATAGGTTCCCAAGAAACGGAATGTCAGCGGAAATATCAGAAAATAGCTGACAATCACCCCCAATGCGAACATCGCATATCCGCCGCCGACCATTCGTGTGACATACCGCCTCTCATTATCATATAGAGCGGGAGAGACAAACCGGAACAACTGGTAAAGAATGTAAGGCGAAGCGCACAACACTCCGGCACACAACGCTGTCTTCATGTGGATGATGAACTGCTGCGCCAGCCCTGTATTGATAAGCCTGACGGAAAACGGCTCTACCGCACCTCCCGCCCATGCCGCCATGCGGTCAAGTAGCTGATATGTAACAAAACTGTCTTCCTTCGGTGCAAGTACGATAGAGAATAATTCTTCCTTGAAAAAGAATGCCGCGATACCGAACACGACGGCCACGGCGACAATCTTAACGATTGCCGTCCGTAGCACGTCCAGATGTTCCCAAAAGGATTGTGTGTTCGTATCGTTTGCCATATGGTTATTGCTTTTGTTCAGTGTCCTTGATTTCTTCCATCTCTTTTTCTACATTGTTCATTCCCTCCTTGAAAGAACGAACACCTTTGCCGAGACCTTTCATCAGTTCGGGAATCTTCTTGCCGCCGAAGAAAAGCAGCACGACCAATGCGATTACAAGTACCTCAGACATACCGAGGCCGCCAATAAATAATGGTGTCATGGTGTTTTTTATTTAGAGTTATCGAATGTAAATTCCAACCGGCTCTCCATCTCGTCAAAAGCTGTTAGGTCTGATGTTACTTTCCCTATCGGGATAATCCGCATGGTCAGTTGCCCCATACTCGGGTCGTCAGCTTTCGCATAAAAGATGGCTATCGTATTGTTGGACGGACAATAGGTTATATCCCCATTCTCAAAACGAAGTTGCCCTTCTTCTGTATTGGTCGGTCGCTGTGGCATGGAGCCATAATACTCACGTCCGCCATATCGTCCCAAAGTTGCTTTTAGAGGAAACATCCCCCTGATTTCGTTTGCCAACGGAGTATCAAGCCATGTCCCTGTGAATGTACGTCCTCCGGCAGTAACAGTGATTGTCTTACCTTGTGGTTCTTCACGCTCTATACCAATTCCTCTGAGCCAATTCCGAACTTGTGTCTCGGCAGACGAAACATCAGATGCAAGTAAGGCAATACCATCAAGTGTCGTAGCTCCGGCAACTGCGTTTTTTATGGTAGTAAAACTGCGTCCGGCTCCGTAACCATCGTGAGTACAGAATGGAATAACCTTTTTGCCGCTCATGTCATAGGCGGAAAGGAACGATTTAATTGCCTGCGGAACATCAACAGCCCATACTGGGTAGCCAATGAATACTGTCTCGTATTCTGTCATATTCTCGATTTTCGACTTTAATGTGGGAAGTGTCCCGGCGGCTTGCTCGGCATGGTTCAAGTCACGGACATCGTCGAACGAAACCGGATAACGGTTTGTTGTTTCAATCAGATGAATATCACCGCCTACAGCAGACTGGATATATTGTGCAACGACCTCGGTAGTGCCGTATTTGTTGCCGTTGCGAATCTGGATACTGGCACCGGTAGATGCGTCAACATCCGCAGGATATTCAGTGTTACCCCATCGACTGAAATATGCGATGAGAGTTTTACTATTTCCGGGAGTTACAGGTGTCCCCGGATTCTCAGGTTCTTCTGTATCGTCGTTATCATCACCATTGTTTCCCGGCTGTTCAGGAACTTCGGGCCGTATTTCATTATCTTCATTACCGCAGCCTACTAATGTAAGCGAGGGGGCAAGGAGCATCAATGCTATAAGTATGCGCTTCATCATCGTATATTTATTTTGCGGGTTACTGAACGTCCAGCATTGGTTGCCTGAGCGATATATATTCCGGGGGCAAGGGCATCGGTTCTGACTCGCCTTTCAGTGGTTTCAATCACTTTGTTGCCCGACAGATTGTAGAGTGCCAGTGTGCCGGATTCGCCATTGACACCAATCATTCCGTTTGCTACAAAGATTTCAAAATCATTGTCAGCAGTGATTGTTATCACGGCAGAAGTAAGGTCATTGTAGTGGATGTCGTTGAGCCAAGAGGAAATAAGAGAAGCTGCGTTTGAAGTCTGCGATGATCGAATCCAAAGATTTGGCTCCAAGAAATTGCCTTCCGGGATAAGGCGTTTGGCATCAGCCACAACACCGCTGATTCCGCTGCTGGCACTTGATACTATAATCCCGATGTTCTTTCCTTTCATCTGCGAACCATAGTTGAACAGGAATGTCTGGAACGGTGCTGCCATCTGGCTCCACCAAAGTGGTACGGCGATTATGACCATATCATAGTCGTCCATGTTTACCTCCACCGGATCAATCGCGGGATATGATGAAGCATCGTTGGGGTTATTGCGTATCATGTTGAGCAACTGTGTGCCGAGGGCATAGTTGTTTGCTGCATAGTCAAGACCTTTCTGTGCCGGTTCTATCTCGATTACATCGGCATCAACCTGTTTGCACAGTTCGTTGACAATGCGCTCCACGTTGTTGGTGTAGCTGTAATAAGCCACAAGTGTCTTTGCGTTCATGGCAGCGGTTGTCAGTAGTGCTACCATCAATATCATCATCTTTTTCATGTCATGAAATGATTTTTGAGTTTAATACTTTATGTCCTTAAGCCAGCCTTCGATAAGGGATTTAGCGTTTGAGGTCTGCGATGAACGAATCCAAAGATTTGGCTCTACAAATTTGCCTTCGGGGATAAGACGTTTTGCATCAGCCACCACGCCACTGATTCCGCTGCTGGCACTTGAAACAATCACTCCGATTTTCTTGTCTTTCATTTGAGAGCCGTATTGGAACAGGAATGTTTGGAACGGTGCTGCCATCTGGCTCCACCAAAGCGGAGCAGCTATAATGACCATTTCGTATTGCGTCATATCAACCTCCACTTTGTCAATAGCAGGATATGATGATTCACTGTTCGGATTGGCTTTGATTGCGTTGAGCAATTGTGTACCGAGGGCATAGTTGTTTGCTGCATAGTCAAGACCTTTCTGTGCCGGTTCTATCTCAACAACATCGGCCTCGATCTGAGAACGCAGTTCGGTGACTATACGCTCTACATTGTTGGTATAACTATAATAGGCGATCAATGTCTTACCCGTAGGATTGGGATTTGGATTATCGGGGTCTTCCGGATTGTCCGGGTCATTACCATCATCTGGATTATTTGGATTGTCGGGTGTGTCCGGAATCTCTGTTCCCGGTACATCCGGTTCGTTATCATCTGGAGAACAGGCACTCAATCCTACCGCAATCAAAGCGGCAAATAATAAATACAGGTACTTTTTCATAACGCTTCTTGCTTGTTTAATGAATTTATTTAGTTGTTTTTTATAATTCCTATCTGTTTGAGCCATCTTTCCACATCTGCACGGGAACTTTCTGCTCGGCTACCATACACAGCCAAACTGCCGAGTATTGTTGAATTCGGGCATACCGAACGGATGTCATTGACACTTTGAGCCGTACCGCTACCTCCATGCGTACAGAACGGGGCTATAGATTTGCCCGACAGATTGTAACTTGCCAGAAAACTTTTCATGGCAGGGGTAAGATGTCCTCCCCAAATAGGTGTGCCGACAATCAGCGTGTCGTATTCGTCCATGTTATCCACCTTCGTTTTCAGTTCCGGACGATAATCACTTGCCAGTTCCCCCGGTGCAATCTGGGTCACTTCCTCGTATGTATCAGGATAAGGAATGACCGTTTCCACTTCCACAATCTCACCGCCTATCAGATCGTAGATATGGTTGGCTACCGTCTTGGTATTACCACCCCACGAGAAATAGACAATCAGAGTTTTTCCCACATCACCGGATAGATTACCTCCCGGCTCTGTAGTTGCCGGTTCGTCGCTGCTGCATGAGGCTACTGCAAACAGTAGCATAATCATAAATGATAAAAAACTTTTCTTACGCATATCATTATTTTATTGAATTTGTTCATGTTGCAAAATTACAGCGAATGACACAAGCAGGCTTTGTTATAAAGTTCAATTTAATTTGCTGTAAGGCTCAAACACAAACTCTTGCCATTTGATTTCTTTTTCTACCGGTTCTTGCAGAAGGTCAAACATATCCATCTGACATTTTCCGGCAAAATCGAACAAGGTGGGAATGTAGCGTTCATCTGTATTCAGCAGGGCATAAACGGCTTCCATCATTTTCAAACGCAGAACTTTATCCGGTAGTTCCTGCCCACTTTGTATGTACGGAATCCATGATTGGAAGATGCTCTTTATATTGGCTGTCTGATCCAACCGATGCAGTGCCGACAATTCCTCTACCGATAACTTACGGTCGGACTCCGGCAACGTCTGGTAGTATTCGCACAAAAAATCTCGCGGAAGAGAGAAAAACAATACACGACAAGGCTTACCCGATTCCGGTTCGGCGCACAGATGCGAATAACTGTCCCTTCCGATGAACGCGCAATCTCCCTGTTCCATACTCAAAGTCTCTCCGCATTGGTTTCGCAAATGTAATTTGCCGCTGTACAGATAAGCCAAAGTATGGCAAGAAAATAAGTGATAGGCATGAGATACCGCATCTATCGACATGGAAAAATAAATATGCTGTTCCATATAAAGTTTACCTCAATGCTGAACGCCCTACAAGTTGTGCGGGGTTAGTACGTACCATAAAATCCACCTGTTGCTGGGAAAGACCGTTTTCAAGCAACGCAAGTATGCAGCAACGCATACCGTCAACCGGGTGTGGCATACCCACCTGACCGAGATCTGTCGTTATGATGCTACGCTCCGAAGCGATACGGGCAAAGTCTGCAAATTCTCTATTACTCATCCGCTCAAAGTCGGGTAATCCCGTACCCGGTCCCCACAAATTGGTAATGTAGCTGTATTCCACCCATGCGCCGAGGTCTATACAGCGTTTAATCTGGTCGTGGGTCATTTCCCAGATACCTGAATTGGCATGGGTCACCACACATTTTTTCACTCCGACCTCACGGGCTTTACGAGCCAGTACAATGCTTTCTTCGGGAGAAGAGTGCCCGGTGGCGAAAATGATGTTCGCCTCTTCGCATATCTCCATGACCCGCACAACTTCAGACAGCACACGACCGTTATCGTCCACAACGGGCACACCCTCTTTCTTGCCATGATAGCGAATATTCTGGTAAACGGCATCCTGTGTCGGCATCCAGATACAACGGCAAAGATTGGCTGTTGTAACAACGGCTTTTTCCGCTGCAAATACATTGACTTTATCCCCATGTACGCGGTTCATGCACAGACTGCCGAATACCTCAAAATCTGGTAATTCCTGACGAATTAGATAGGCACGGTCATGGCAACTGAAATCATTGGATTTGAACAACATGGATTTATATCCCACCTTATGTGCTGCACGTGCAAACTCCAGTTCATTTCCCAAACGGGCTTTGGAATCGGGAGCCGCGTGCAGATGAATGTCACTGACCCCTTGCAATAAATCATCTGTTTCAAAAGAATCTGCATTTTCATCAACAGGGAATAACGATGCTTGTGCTTGTGAAGGTAATACACCCGAAAGTAACATGGCTCCTCCGGCCATCATGGAGTTGCGGATAAACTCCCTTCGGGACAGATCTTGTTTATTTTTCATCACCTTTTTCATTATTCAGATTTGCAATACCGAGTTTCCGCAACCATGCCGTGACACGGTCGTATGCGGTATCGTATGTCCCACGACGAATCTGTATGCCTTCCAATACGGTTGATTGTGGACAAAGCACACGGACAAGACGGTAACTCTCCTCGGCAGAGCTGGTTCCACTTGTACAGAACGGTACTACGGTTTTCCCGGCAAGGTCGTGAGTCGTCAAAAAAGATCGGATAGGCGGGGCTGCCGTTTCCACCCAAATCGGGTAGCCAACAAAAACCACATCATACAAAGATATATCTTCGATTTTTGTTGTCAAAGGAGGGCAATATTCAGATGCTACTTCCTTGCGGGTCTGTTCCAGCAGCGTATCGTAGTCATCAGTGTAAGTATCTACGGTTTTGATTTCCACAAGGTCACTTTTCACCGTTTCATGTATGTATCCGGCGATAGTACGGGTATTTCCCGTATGGGAGAAATAGACGACCAATACCTTTTTATCCCCGGATGGCTCAACCGGCTCTTCCGGTTTTTCTTCAGAAGGAGTGTCCGGTAATTCTGTCCGTGGTTCATCGGCAGAACAGCCGGTTGTGGCTAACATGAGCCATGCAAAGAAAAATAAGAGTTTCGTTTTCATATCTTTTATTCTTTAATTATTTCTTAGTGCAAAGGTAAAAGTAAAGCCCCGCAACGTATTTGTTGCGAGGCTCAATGTGTTTTGTTCTAAAGTTCAAGTATAAAATACTCGTCATTGAAACGAGATTCTATTTCTTTTCAAGAGTCTTTTTAAGGAAACCCTCTATTCTATCGAACGGAATAACATCCAGATTGTCGTACAAATCGACGTGATTCGCTCCGGGAATAATCAGCAATTCCTTATTTTCGGTAGTCAGGCGTTTGTAAGCATCCTCGCTGAAATAGCGCGAGTGAGCCTTTTCACCGTGAATCAACAGCACTGCACTGCGGATTTCTCCGATATAGGTGAGCAGCGGCATATTGATGAACGGCAGCACGCTGGTCTTCGTGATTCCCTCGTTGGAATTTGGGGAACGATGATGATAGCCACGTTCCGTTTTGTAATAGTCGTGGTACTCCTTAACGAATTGCGGCGCATCTTCGGGAACAGGGTCAATCACACCGCCGTCGCGCTCATTCGCTCCGGTTCGGTATGCTTTTGTACGAAGGTCATTCAGTTGTCGGCGCAACTCGTAACGTGCATCCGCATTATCGTTTGCGTCAAAATATCCGTTGGCATTCACCCGGCTCATGTCATACATGGTGGATGTGACCGTCGCTTTAATTCGCGGGTCATTGGCTGCCGCATTGAGTGCGAATCCACCCCAACCGCAGATGCCGAGAATGCCGATGCGCTCTAAATCGACATCTTCACGGGAGGTCAGATAATCGACTGCCGCGCTGAAATCCTCCGTGCTGATTTCGGGCGATGTGAGATAACGGGGTGTGCCGCCGCTTTCGCCATAATAGGAAGGGTCGAATGCGATGGTCAGAAACCCTCGCTCTGCAAGGGTCTGGGCATAACGTCCCGACACCTGCTCTTTTGTTGCTCCGTATGGACCGCTTACCGCAATAGCCGCCAAACGATCTTGTGCATTTTTCGGCTTGTAGAGGTCTGCGGCAAGCGTGATGCCGTAACGGTTGTGGAACGTGATTTTCGTGTGTTCCACTTTATCGCTTTGCGGGAAGGTCTTGTCCCATTCCTGCGTTAATTCCAAAGTGTTCATATTTGTTGATTTTGAGATATCCTGTGCCATGACATTCGTAAAAGTCAGGAATGTCAGGATGGCGATTGCTTGTAGTTTCATAATCACATTACTTTATAACGGAGCCAGACAATATCAGTTTCCCACTGCTCCACGCTTTCCAGTTTCAGTTTGTAAGGGTTGCTGCCGCGGTCGGTCATTCCATCAAACATGGCAGTCTGCCCTGTACGTCCGTCAATGCCGGGAGCCACCATGACGCTTGCCTCATCCACCAGTCCGGCTTCGAGGAACCCACCACAGATATGACCTCCTCCTACGATGGCAAGGCGTTCCACACCGAACTCATCGTGGAGAATATCCATCGCCCTCGGCATATCTATATGTGTACGGCCTGTGGCAATCCATGAAATACCCATATTGTCAAGAGTATCAACATACTGCCGTGTAGCATCCTCACTGATGATACACAACATGGGATGACCTTCAGCCTCGTTTGATTTCCAGTGCATCTTGCCGTGCGTATCCACCACAATGGCATATTCATCGGCTTTCTGTGCGATATGGAACGACTCTTTGCCGATTGAAGTTCCGGTATAAGCCGAAGTATCTTCGGCGTTTACAGCCGGACATTCCAGTTCCGCCGTCACTCGTCCTGACAGTTTGGAACAAGTGCCCAAACGCTCAAGCGCAATGTAATACTCGTCTGTGCTGAGTTGTCCTACCACCGGGCAGTCAATACGACCGTCGACGGTAGTCATCATGTGGGTAATGATATATGGTTTCATCTGTCTGTCTTTTTAATGATTTTAATGTCCTACTTGTTTCTGCTGTTCGGCATTGTAACGGTCACCGACTACCGGGATAGCTGCCACGCGTTGCTCCAACTCTTTCCATTCACTTTCAGATAGTGTGAAATCAAGTGTGCGGAGGTTCTCTTCCAAGTGAGAGAGTTTTGTCGTGCCGGGAATAGGCACAATCCACGGGGTTTTCTGCAACAGCCATCCGAGAGCTACCTGTGCCGAGGTCATGCCTCGTGTACGGCCGAAATCTTGAAGCACATTCACGATGCGGTAGTTCTGACGCATGGCTTCGGGTTGGAAACGTGGCAATGTCTGGCGGTTGTCGTTGTTCGGGTCGAAAACGGTGTATTCATTGATACAGCCACCGAGGAAACCACGGTTGATAGGGCTGTACGGCACAAAGCCGATGCCCAGTTCACGACAAACATCCAACACTCCGTTTTCCTCCACCAGACGGTGCATCAGGTGGTATTCGCTTTGGATAGCGGTCAGTGGTTGCACGGCATGAGCTTTACGGATGGTCTCCGGACTGACTTCGCACAATCCCCATCGCTGCACCTTGCCTTCCTTAATCAAATCGCCGATACACTGCGCCACTTCCTCGATAGGCGTATTGCGGTCGAAACGATGCTGGTAGAACATCGGAATGGAGTCAATGCGAAGGCGACGGAGCGATTCCTCGCAATAACGGCGGATGGTTGCCGGACGGCTGTCCTGACGCCCTGTGCCCTTGCCGTCGATGACTTCATGCCCGAACTTAGTGGTAACATTAACACGGTTCTTATAGGGAGCCAGAACTTCCCCCGCAAATTCCTCGTTGTTCAGAGGACCGTAGATAATGGCGGTGTCGAACAAAGTCACGCCCCGGTCAACCGCTTCTGCAATAACGCGCTGGCGTGTTTTTTTGTCGGGATATTGGCTGCGATTATAGGTCATGCCCATCACTCCAAAGCCGAGAGCCGAAACCTCGAATGCAGCTGAGCCTGTACCGAGTGTGCGGTACTGCATATCCTTGTTTTTCGTCGAAGATGCGGATGTCCCGCCAAGAACGGCATTTGCCGCCTGTACCTTGTTAATGGCAGGTTGTATGGTCAACGCTGCTCCTAATGCCGTTGCGGTTTTCAGAAAACCACGGCGGCTGATTTCTTTATTACTATTCATGATTTATTTCGATTTTCTTGATTATTCTTGCAGGATTTCCGGCTACTATCGTCATGGGCGGCACATCGTGGGTCACAACGCTCTGCGCTCCGACAATGCTTCCGTAGCCAATTTTCACTCCGGGAAGGATGGTCGAATTTATACCAATCCAAACTTTGTCTTCAATTACAATGGGGCGACCGTAAGTAGCACTGCGGTTGTCGGGATTCACATCATGATTGATGGTGATGAGATTGCATTTCGGACCGATGAACACACCATCACCGATTGTGATTCCTCCACGCCCGAAAAATGTGCAGCACTGCTGGATGAAGCATCCTTTGCCTATGGTTACAGGTTTGCCGTAATCAACATAAAAAGGAGGAAGCACGGTTGTGCTTTCATCAAGCGGTTTGCCGAGGATACACTTCATGTACTCATGCACTTCGGCAGGTGTCTTGTAACCGGCATTCATTTCGGTCGCAGTTTTCATGGTGTCGAAAATGTCCGTAATCAGTTCGTCATATCCTTGATCATTGGGTGACACCATTTCTCCGTTCAGGTCTCTTTTAAAAATATCGTTCATATCATTATTTTTAATATTCTGATGCAAAGGTAAAAAGAGAGCCTCGCAACGGCTTTGCTGCGAGGCTCAAATCACTTTGTTATGAAGTTCAATTTGTAAAATATCATATTCTGCGAATCAACTTTGCCGGATTTCCTGCCACAATCGTATTCGGCTCGACATCGCGCGTCACCACGCTACCAGCCCCGACCACAGCATTCTCGCCGACGGTAACGCCCGGAAGAATGGTCGCTCCGGCTCCAATCCATGCCCGACGGCCGATATGCACCGGCTTGCAGGTAATCACACGACGGTTCTGCAAATCGTGATTGTTGGACAAGAGCTGCACATTGGCAGCAATCAGCACATCATCCTCTATCGTGATTCCTCCGGCAGACATCATCAGGCATCCCGGCATGATGATGACATTACGCCCGAACTTCACGTTAGCGGTGCGGACACCGGAAAACGGTATTTCGACACGGCAGTTTTCTCCAAGATGAGGAAAAACCTTGTGCAACAAACCCTGATACTCATCTGTATCCGGCATTGTATGGTTCAGTCGAAATATGTTTTGCCGCAGCTCTTTGGCTACGGCAAGTTCCTGTTCTGTCTGGTTCAGACAGTCGATTCTAATCTCTTCCATACAATTATTTGATTGTTTGTTTCGCCCACACTGCGGCCTGTTTCGCACTGCCGTTACACAAGCGTCCGTCTTGCCATACGACTTTAGGATAGAGTTTTTTGAGCTGTTTCACGCTGTTTGCAATCGAACTGCCACCCGACGTGGCGAACGGCATAATTGTCTTACCCGAAAAATCATACTTTTCAAGGAATGTATTGACCGGACGGGGACACAAGTCCCACCAGATCGGATAACCAATGAATATCACATCATAATCTTTCGGGTCGATAGCCTCTCCGCCCAAAGCCGGTCGGGATTTGTCATCCGCCATTTCCACCGAGCTGCGGCTCTTTTTGTTCTGCCAGTCAAGGTCTGCCGAAGTATAAGCCTTGGCCGGAGTAATCCGGTAAAGTTTGCCACCGGTTGTTTCCGCAATGGCTTCCGCCACTTTTTCGGTTGTCCCCGTACAAGAGAAATAAGCCACAAGGATTTTTTTGTTGCCCTCTGTCATCTGCGCACTCAATGTGTTGCCCCAAGTGAGTAATCCCATAATTATCAATGCTAATAGTTTCATGTTATTTTAATTTTGAATATTCGTTGTCATTTACCGGTTCCAACCACTCGTTTGAGGTGTTCTCTCCGGGAATTTCGATAGCGAGGTGCGAGAACCAGCTGTCGGGTGCTGCTCCGTGCCAGTGCTTCACACCGGCGGGAATATATACCGAATCTCCGGGACGAAGTTCAATAGGTTCTTTGCCCCACTCCTGATAGTAGCCGCGACCGCCCACGCATACGAGCGTCTGCCCGCCGCCTTTGGTCGCTTGGTGGATGTGCCAGTTGTTGCGGCAACTCGGCTCAAAGGTCACATTCACCACGGGTACACCATCCGTCACAATCGGGGCTACATAGCTCTGTCCGATGAAATACTTGGCATACGCATCGTTGGTTTTTCCCACCGGGAAAATAATGGTCTGCGCATACGCTTCGAGCGAGGTGGCAGCGGTACTGTCAGTTGTTTCCGTCCAAACTTCCTTTGCCATGCGGAATGCCGCCCATGCTTTGGGCCAACCGGCGTAAAATGCGGCATGTGTCAGGATTTCTGCCATTTCGGTTTTAGTTACACCGTTTTTCTTCGCCGATTCAAGGTGATACTTGAACGAAGAATCTGTCAATCCTTGCGACATAAGGGCGACAACGGTAACAATGGAACGGTCGCGGAGCGAAAGCAGGTCATTGCGGCTCCAGACCTCGCCGAAAAGCACGTCATCATTCAGACGAGCGAACTCCGGTGCGAACTCACCGAGTGCATCGCGCCCGGCGGTCTGTTTGATTTTTACTTGTGATTTTGCCATAATCGGGAACATTAAAACCGATAATAGAACCAATGAAATTACTTTTGTTTTCATATTGCGCTTTTTAATTTGACATTGCTAAGACATTTTCAATCATCGGATGCAAAGGTACGAAGAGAGCCTCACAACGACTTTGCTGTAAGGCTCAATTTGTTTTGTTTTGAAGTTCAATACTACATGGATGGGGCAACCCCGTATGCTTCCTTGTATATTTTGGAGAAATGCGACAGGTTCTTGAAGCCCACGTCGAAACAGGCTTCCGTCACCTTCTTTTTCCCCGATTTTATCAAATCATGGGCAGCTTCAAGGCGACGTTTGATAATCCACTTCTGCGGTGTCAAATCGCTTACCTTTGCAAAATCCCGTTTGAAAGTCGCCAGACTGCGCCCAGTGTAACTTGCAATCTCGTTCATGGAAAGGTCGCACATATAATTTTCGTTCAAATAGTCCAAAATGTCAATCTTCCACGGTTCCACGAAGTCGAACAGCGAAGCATACAGGTTGATATCGGTATTGAGCAATACATACACTCCTTCAATCATTTTCAGTTTTAACACCTCCTCCGACGGTTTTTCACCGGCATCGAAATAGGGAATGACTGACTCAAACAGGGAACGGATGTCAGGTCTGTTACTCGGTAACACACGCAAACTTACCTTCTCGCGCTTGGAATCAGAGGGAATCTGCTGCCGATTAAGTGTCTGGTAAAATTCCTTTAAGAAAGGTCGTGAGAATTTCAACACAACAGAGCGGTAAGGATTTCCCTCTTCCACTTTTTTCTGCAACCACATACGGTTGTCGCGCCGCATGAAAGCGCACTCTCCCGGATGTAGGACGGTTTTCTTACCCCGTTCCTCTATTTCCAGTTCGCCGGAAATCAGATAAATCAGAGTGTGCTCCCTGTTTTCGTGGGCACAACCCCGGTCATCGGTAAAATAACATCCTATCAGTATGTTCGAGCAATCGAATACATCTAATTTTTCCATATAGTCTCTTCTTTGTTCTGGCTGCAAAATTAGCACCTTTTATTCAGAAACTATTTGTTGAGAAGCTCAAAGTTGCGAAATTATGATTAAAGGTAGGGTGATAAATCACACCTGCCTTTAACATTAAACCTTTATCCCCTTACTTTGGGTTTTAGATTCATTCTGTATTCCCGGTTTTACGATATAGGCATTAATTCAAAAAAAGGCTCAGAAGTCTTATTTATTTATCTGTTACTCGTTGAGTGAAACAGAACTGCACAGGTTTTGTCTTTGTTGCCACTTAGCTTCCATCTCCCTTGAAAGTTCCACAATCTCCCGGCTCAGCTTCACAAGGTCGATGGTACACTTCTCCAGCTTGTAGAGCAATGCCATCGCCTTCTTCTCCGAGAAGTGGATGCGCAGCTCCTTGACGACCTGATTGTAGTTCGTGCCGATGGCACGGAACTGGGCGTGGAAGTCCGACAGTTTGGTGTAATAGTCCAGCATCGTCTTGTCCACCTTCAGCACCTTGAACTTCTGCCCGAAGAAGTGCGCCTTGAGAAAGACAGCTTTCGCATACACGTTCGATTCCTCGTACATCGTCAGGAACCTGTTCCATTCCACATCGTCGAAGCGCACCATCACGCAGTGCGTCTTCGGGTCCAACTTGGGATTTCTCCCGTACTTGCTCTTCTTTTTCATTCTGCTTATTTTTTTTAATTTTATGGCTTGTCCATTGTTTAATCTTTGATTAAGGAACCCCGAAATTATCCGACTGCGGAGGACAATTCTGCCCACGGCGGTGAAGGCATTTTCAGTTACTTAGAATTATTCGGGTAACTGAAAATATATCTTGCTGTGTCTTTGAGGACACAAAAATCCTCCGCCTGTCGGATTGATTTCCGAGTGTAATAACTCACTTTGTGTATCGGTCGAACCGATGGAGTGCATCCAACGGCTCAACCTGTTCCACCGTAATCCCGTCAGAGTTTGCGCCATTGCTCGATGTCATTCCGGTAGGCATCGAGGTGCAGGCGGACAAGGTTCTCTATAAGTCCGGATGCGCTCATGCCCTTCCCTCCGAGGTAGCGGACAACCCTGTCCAGCTCGTCACGCACCGTCTCACTGACGAACACGGGCTTGCGGTTGATAATTTTGGGAACTTTGAGATAAGTGGTGCGGTACTCATCCAAAGACAGCCTGCGCTGTTTGCTGCTGATGCGCTTCTGCGGTATTGCCGCTTCCCCAGTCGCCACTTCTAACGGTTCATCTACCATAGGTATTTCTGCTTCTTCCGTGACGGTCTTGCCAGACTGTTCAGGCTCCTCCGGTTCCAGACCGATACTCCTGTAGAAGTCGTCTATCGACTTGGAGGTGTAGGGTTCCCTGCGCCCCATTTTTTCCACGATTTCACGAGCTTGACGCTCTGTAATGTTTGGTTCTTTTTTCATTGTAAAAACAAATTGATTAAGTTATTGAATGTGGTCTTGGTCTATACCTCGACCGATTATCGGGAGCGAAGTAAGGTGCTTTAATGCAGTCAGTCAAGCACTTGGATTTTCTTAGGCATTTTTGTACGGTTTTGCTTTATGGAGACTGACAAATCGGTGCGGACTTCACCGATTTGCCGGATATGAATAGCTGAAAGGACAAAGGTACGATTGGGGACAATTTTAAATTAAGCCCTTATTTGGGCTGTGGCTTCCTTATAAAAAATGGGAATTAAAGGCTGGACGGAAATCGTATTCCACCGGCTTGCTCACAGATAACCGGCAAGCAGTACCCCGGACAATGACTACCGTATCGGCGCAACATGCTGCCACTTTTTGAAAATCCATTGCATGACAGCGGATAATGTATTTCTTTGTGGCAAAAGAAACAGTAACAATTAAAAGAAAGGCAATATGGAAATTGTATCAATCGAAAGAAAGACCTTTGAGGCAATGGTCGCCAAGTTCGACCGTTTCGTCAGCCGTATGGATGCCATCTGCCATCGGCACGGGGAAAAGAAAATGAGCGAATGGATGGATAATCAGGACGTGTGCCGTATGCTCAACATCAGCCCTCGCACGTTACAGACGCTTCGGGATAACGGCACGCTGGCTTATTCACAGATAAACCACAAGACGTATTACCGTCCCGAAGACGTGGAGCTCATTGTCTCCGTTGTGGAGGATAGAAGAAAGGAAGCGAAGTTCAAAGGAAAGACTATATGAATTAAATATAATGACAACACCCACTAAATCCAGAGTAATATGAATGAGTTGATTAACAAGGACAACAAGTGGATAATCCACTTTATGGGCAGTCTTGACCGACTGCTTGATAATGTAGAGCACCTGACCGCCAATTACCGCCCGACATTGGGCGGTGAGCGTTTCTTCACTGACAAGGAGGTGTCGGCACGGCTGAAGGTGAGCCGCCGGACACTTCAGGACTACCGCAATGAAGGGCGTATCGCCTATATCCAGCTGGGCGGTAAAATCCTCTACCGTGAATCCGACATCGAACGGATGCTGAATGACGGCTACCGCTCCGCCTACCGACAAAGGATAACTTGATTTTTCTTGAAGGAGTGCAGTTTGCCGTATGCCCTGTATTGCGGCAGCAATAGACTTTCTACAAAAAGAAAAAAGGAACGGCTTACGGATGAAGTGTCAATACTGCGCTTCGTCTGTAAGCCGTTCCTTTTCTGCTCTTTACCCATCAGTTGCTTATTTTTCGTTGTCGGATGCCTTTCAAACGTGTGGCAACGGAAACAAGTGGCTGACAGGATGAACCTCAACTATACCATCGGTTATTACTCCTGCCACAGGAAACAAACAACGTAACAGGCGTTTCTCTTTTGGTGGTGCTGATTTCATTTATTATAAACCGTCTGAACAAGGCACTTTCTTTACTGCATATCCTGAATGCAATGGCTATAACCATTTCAAGGTTGTAAACGTCATAACTGATACCATCCGGTTGCCCGATATATCGCATCGTATCGGCTTCATTCAGTTCATTGTTCTTATAGATTGCCCGTATCGTCTTGCGGACATTGCACGAGAACACCCCGAACAGGTCGGCAATCTCAAATTGCATCATCCATACGGGTGCGGTCGGCATGGTGACTGCACCCGTTTCACTGATTGTTATTATGCCTCTGCTCATAATTCCTTTATTTTATGATGATTATTTGCTATTTCTTCTTTTCGCCAGCCGATATTTCCTTTCTTCGTTCCATCAGTTTGTCCATATCTTTGGAAATTTTATCATCGGTTATCCGTGCATATCCCTGTGTCGTTCTAATATTGGAGTGTCCCATCATCTTGGCGATACTCTCAATCGGTATGTCCGCCGAAATCAAAAAAGTGCCGAAGCTGTGCCGACTTTGGTGATAGGTCAAGTTTTCCTCTTTCCCTATGGTTATTCCCA